>Ga0210059_1000341_pt1 | contig 56382 bp, 32 predicted proteins | sample Ectturendosymbi2_FD_188042 | JGI IMG/M metagenome (GOLD analysis project Ga0210059, IMG submission 188042) | Ecteinascidia turbinata endosymbiont from Florida, USA - Sample 2 (SPAdes) (version 2) | ecosystem: Host-associated > Tunicates > Ascidians > Unclassified | place: Key West, Florida... | reverse complement strand
CCCTGCTTCATGCTTGAGGTCCCTGTGGAGGTCCCTGCTTCATGCTTGAGGTCCCTGTGGAGGTCCCTGCTTCATGCTTGAGGTCCCTGTGGAGGTCCCTGCTTCATGCTTGAGGTTAACTAAATTACTGCGTATTGCATCATTGAAGAGAAGTTTCTGAAGAGATTTTGTTTTGTAAAGTAAGTCTTGAAACGCACGTTCCTGAAACCAAAACATATCATTGAACGGTGCGACTGTGTGCGGGTTTGTTATTGTTTTGCTTCGTTTCCAGAATCGTTTAGCCGAGGTTCAAGAACACGCCACCTCTCTTGCGTCGTCTGGGGTCAAACGTGAAGCTCGAATAAATCAACTCGAAACATCGCTGCAGCAACGACTCGACGAGGTCTCGTTGCTTGAAGACCGACTCAAAAAGGTTGTTGATGAGTTACAGCTGCTTTGAAAAGTCGCGTAGAAAAAATCTTTACGTTGATATTTGAGAATATACCTGCAGTTTTGTCAGCATGTTTGATTCATGCTGCTGACAAAAGGACACAAATTCACCTGTGTGTGTAGAACGACGATTTTTCTTTGTTGGGCTAGTGTCTACTGCACAATGTCCGCGTTTTTGTACCAAGAAGGAAGTACGACTTGAAAATCGCATTTGCGCATAAGTTTTGTTGCAGTGATGCGTTGCCTGTTATACCTAAGTTCTACCGTGAAAACATTGCGGTTTACTGTCAATACAGATGTCATCAGAAAGCGATGAAATTCAAGTGAGTACTTTCAATCAGCAACTAAATAAGCACGAACTTCTTACTTTTCGATCTTTCAATTCTGCAGCTACTTTGATTGCAGCTGTTTTTTATTTCTACATTTTTGCTCATTTTTAATTTTCCTTGCTTGCTAAAAATCGCCTGTTGCTCGAACAGCATAATTGCTTTTGCAATCTGTTTTTATTATAAACACGCTCATACGTTCTAAAGTTTTGCTCACTTTCTCTTTTTAGCCGTTGCAGCTTTTTACTTTACTAACCTTGATCACGAGTCCTTCATCTCAGTTTTGCTGCTTTTTTGCTCTATTTTTCCTTGAAAGGAAAAGCTATTTTTTCCTTGGTAGTTTAGGTTTTTGCAAAAACTTAAACTACCAAAATAATGTAAAAAGGCTGCAATGATCATTTATTGATCAGAAGCGCTAACATGACCTAATCTGCAGAATTGAGAAACTCGATGTCAACGTTGAGGAAGTTGGGTGCGATCAGCGTTTCCCAAAATGTCGTTTGATGTAGATCGCTTTATGGTTGCTTTTATTGTACATAGTTTTGTTTGGTAATTTGGGTGAAGAAAAGCGTTTATGTTTGCTTGGCATTTCTGATGGGAGTTCCTTGTTCGCTTAAAATAACCTCCGCGGGCAAAAAAGTTGGGAACCACTGGGTGCGATTAATTTTTCGCTGGGTGCTCTTCGGTGATTTTGTGGGGAATATTTTCCATTCTTTGAAGCAGGCGCCGACCTCACGTCAATCAAGTCCCGCGTCTTAGGACTGATGTTAGACCCGATGGAAACGAATGTAGTGGAAGTAAAAGTACCCTACAACCAGTTAGTGTCCTTGGAGGCTGACAGTAGTTGCTCAAAATAAACTTTATCTGGGCTGCGTAATATATGTACAACATCGTTCTATGCCCATATGCACATCAACCTTGTCATATATTTAATACGTTTCTGGTAAACTGTGTGTTGAAGAAGTGCAGCGCTGTCCTGATCATAAATCTTAGATAACAACTGAGAAGAGTTTTCTGATGCAGATATGACGTTCGGTGAATGGTTATTAACATTTTCGGGCAAATGTCGATATATTTCTTTTTTCGCAGGTGGAACAAGCTGACGCTTTGAATAAACTCAAAGAAGAAAGCAAAGAAAAGATAGAAAACCTTGAAAATGCCCTTGAGACCAAGAACGAAGAGGTACAGTTTGCTGCTTGATTTTAAGCGAAAAATTATCTTGCAGTTTTTCTTTTGCTTCAATGAAAATGATATACCAACTAAGGTTATTAGTCCTAGCGCCAGTTCCTGCACGCATTTTTATTAATTGCATTAATTAGGTTTTTTTTATCCTGATTGTCTAAAATCTATAAATCTGCAGAAAAAAAATTTGCACTAATTATTATCGACCAATATCCGTTTTATTACAGTTCAGTAAAATTTTTGAAAGAATTCTGTGTGATCGAGTGTACGAGATTATAAGTTATTATCCTAACATAACTATGGTTTTAAGCCTAAATCTTCAGCTGCGGAGGAGAGTTTCCTCTAATCTGTGGAGTAATGCTGATAACGGATTATATTCATGCTCCATATTTCTTGATTTGTTAAAGGCATTTGACACCGTTAATCATGGCATTCTGTTTAATAAATTATATCATGAAATTGGTATTAGAGGAATTCCCTTACAGTTGTTGCGTAGCTACTTGCCCAATTGCAAGCAGTTTGTAAAAATGTGCAATCTGGCTTAGTTGATATTTCAAATGGCGTGCCTCAGGGATCTGTTCTGGGATCGCTTTTAATTATCATGTAGGATATTGGTTTACCTAAATCCTGTGCATTTTATACTATAACATAGGCTGACGATATTATTTTGTCTTTCTCATAAAAATCTTTACCATTTGCAGGGTGATTTTAAAGCTAATTAAAGTGGAAAACTGGCTGCGTTAAAACAAATTGTCCTTAAATTACTCCAGATCAACATTTATGCTCACAAAATCTTTGAAAAGTAATAGCAACCTATCTGAAGCTTGTTCATTCCAAATAAAATTTAATGACAGCTGCTTTCAACGAACAACATGTGCAAAATACTTGGGGTTTTGATAGACAGCTCGTTAGATTGGGTATTTTATGCGCAATCCATCAAATCAAAATTAAATAGGGCAATTCACCTTTCCTATAAAATTCGAACACTGGTATCAATTCATGTATTAAATGTTATATTTTAGTCTTGTACATTGCCATCTAGAGCAGGGCTTCTCATACTATGGTTCGCGAAGTGTAATTTTGGGGTCGCGAAACAAATTGGCTTCACAAATCAGTTACAAAAGTTTTTGTTACCTTTACAAGAAAATTAAAAGTAGGCCTTCAGTGAATCTATTTCTACTGTATTTTTAGGAGCAATACCGTGCTTCAAGCTGCCGGTTGTTTACTAGGATGTCTGCTGAGCTATCGAATAATAAGGATCAACTAAGCACAACAAGTTATGTGTTGTCACGTCGTGATTGTTTTAACGTACTGACCAATATTGCAGTGTAAGACGAGTTAACCTTTTCACATTCATTCCGACACGAACGCAAGCTTGTTTTTAGCAGGGGCGTAACGAAGGGGGGCACGATTCCCCCGGCGCCAAATCACTATGGGGGTGCTGAATCACTGCGGGGGCCGCAGAAAAGTCCCAACAATGTCACAAGTACTTTCCTCAGTACAGTAAATTTGCTTTCGAAAGAGCTCAGGTTCCACCATGGGGGCGCCAAACTTCGACCATGTGGGCGCCGGTTCGACCACCAGGGCGCCAAACTTGTTTTTTGCCCCGGGCGCCATCTAACCTCGTTACGCCCCTGGTTTTTAGAACTCTAGATCTAGTTCAGGGCCTAGGCTAACTGCTTTGATAGCACACTGAGTAGTATTTAGACCAGCTATGTCCAACCCGCGGCCCAGTTAACGGTTTCGTGCGGCCCAGTTAAGGTTTTCGCTGTAGCGAAAGTATCCCAAATACTGACAACCTGTCCTTTTTGATAATCTTAAATTTGACATTTTTGATTCAGGTGGTCCTCAGTGCCACTTTATGACGTCTGCACCATTGTACTTAGGATTCGAAGGCTTTCATTACATTAGTATAAGCTAAATTTAGTTTGCTAAGATCAAAGTAAGCCATTCAATGTGCGGCCCTGGTTAAGACAGTGACATAATTTTTGGCTCAGTAAGCCATTTGGGTTGGACATAGCTGGTTTAGAGTTCCTGCCGTATGTTGTTAGATACAGAACCCAAATAGGGTAGTTGTAATGAAATATGTTTGGATAAAGGAGAGGGTTCAGCCGGTGAATCACGTTGTGTGACATCGTGTTTTCTGTTTAAGAATTGCTGAATGCAGCGGTCCAAAAAATTGTTGGGGTACCCGTTGCGAGAGAACATTCGCTTAATATTCATAAATTCCGTGTGTACCAGTTGGTAGGAACTGGCAGTGTCATTAGCACGGCGGAGTAGAGAGTTGACAAAGTTTCGTTTCCTGTGCAACGGAACGAAACTCGACCATTTGAGTGGAGACCTGTATGCGTGGGTTTCCTGTAGGTAGAAGTAATGAAACCTGTTGATGTTTTCTCAATTAAAACATCAAGAAAGTGGAGGCAATTATTAGTTTCTAGCTCCTTGGTAAAGACAATATTCCTGTGAATGGAATTAATATTGGTAATGAACCTATTAAGGTAATCTTGGTTGGGCAATAGTAAAAACAAGTCATCTACGTAGCGGCAAAGCAGGCCTGGTCGACATTCCGGTGGTGTTGTTGCAACCTCTCCGGTGGTGTTGCGTTGATTGTATGATTCACCACGAACGGGACGGGCGCGAAGAACAAAAATATATGTATGTGGCGCGAACAAGCAATAATAGAGTGATCTCGTCGGGTGATCTCTATTGTTGCTTGCTGGCACGGTGCGAAGCTTTGCGCACATTCCGCTCGGGATTTCAGATCGCAACAGTGTCACCGCCAAGGCCTGATCTATAACGTAGTTCATGCACACGTCAGCCATAAGGGGGTGCTATAGGTGAGCCCATAGCAACGCCATCGACCTGTCGATAAATACGACCGTTAAACTGAACGTAGTTGTTTTCACAACCCATTCCAGCAGCTTCTTCATACGTCTCCTGTTCAGGCCGTTGACCTCGTCACTCCTGCGGAAAACAGAGTCGAGAATTAGATTGATGGTAAAATCAACGGCGCATTAGTGAAAAGACTGGTTACGTCAAATGACGTCATAATCTTTCCAGGTGAAGACCTATCCTGAAGCAAGGATAGAAACGTTTGTGTGTCTTTGACACAGGTCTCATGGTGGCAGAGCTCCGACAACGAGTCGGACAGCCACTTGGCTTAGTCGTAGCTAAAGCTACCTATAGACAGGGTTGTTGTAAAAAAACACGACTCAAAAAAACCCACTTAAAAAAAACAACAATAAAAGCCTCCAAAAAAACACTCTTTAATTTTCCTTCAAAAAATTTACTAAGAAGTAAAAAATAAAATAAGCAGGACACATATACAGTTATCTGTGATTTTTTTTAAATCAAACAAAACGAACAGCAACGAAATTTAAAGGGCTTGAAAAAAAGAGAAGAATAAATCGAATAGTTTGAGTAAATTCTATTGGTTATCTTCTTCAGCTCTGCGCAATCGGTATATTTTAACCAATTTATTCAAGTTTGAATGCCATAATAGGTATAACCAGTTATTAATGTGTAATTCTGAAAATAGTGATATTGCATGATGGAATAAAAATAATTCAGAATGGGGTTTTTCTGTTTTCTTTAGGAAAAGAACAAAATCTTGTTTCTTTTTAAAAAAACAAAAAAAACGGGCTTTTCTCAACCCTGGCCTATAGATGATAAAATTGGTCGTGAAGGCATATCAGGCTTGTGTATTTTAGGAAGACCATACATTGTTGGTGTGTAGGCAGCAGTTGGATAGATATGCCTGTACGTGTCTTCGTTAATTGGCATTTCACCCTTAAGATGCCTCAGGCAATTCTGAAATTTAAGAAGGTTAGCGACATTGTTATTGTTATCGCAGGGCTGGAATTTATAAGTGTCACACAGTATAGTGTGCATCTTGGCAACGTAGTCAGCGCGGTTCAAAACCACCACACGGTCGCCCTTGTCGGCGTTGCTTATGACGATGTTACTGTCTTTGCGCAATGCGTGCAACGCATTGTTTTCGTTTTCCGACATAGCACATGTATGCCTCTTACTTCCGTGACAAAATGTGGACACATAGCGCCCATACAGAGACATGAGTTTCTGCTTCAAAACCAGCAGATCTCGTGTGACAAATAACCGTTTGAATTCAAAGTAAACACGTTCAAAGTCAGCTCTGGTGTTGTTGAGGTGAAGCTTGGTGGGATAAAAGCAAAAATCCAAACCCTTGCTCAGCAGTTCTGTTTCAAAACCAGAGAGAACCCTGTTAGAAAAATTATGTACAACCTGTAAAGAATCTTCGTTAATTGACAAGCCAATAAGAACTTGCAGCATGATCACTGCAGTTCAATTTGCAATGCACTGATGATGATAACAGGAGTTATCGAAACGTTTGCAATATGTCATTGATATTGTTTTCAATGGCCGTGTTTTTCATTATAAGTCTATTTGGCACTTCCGCCTTTCGTGTGCCAAAGTTTATATATTTGAATTAGCTAAACTGATGCTAGAGTTTCACCATGAAATGTTGCCAACGTCATTGAAAGACTTGTTTCAGAAACGGCTGAAGTTCATTGTCATAATACAAGAAATGTAACAAACCCAAACTATTTTTTACAACAAGTTTCAACAATCGCTGTTAAAAAAACAATTCCTCATCGAGGAGCTAATCTTTGGGCAAATGTAGAACCCGATAAATCTCAATGTCTTCAACAAACAATCCCAAGCATTTCTGTTATTGCAATATGAACGAATGGTCGAAGAATCTACTACCTGATACATCCTGTTCAATTTTAGCAACACTGTATTCACCTCATCTATCTTGCCGTTTACGATTCTTTGGCATGCGTTTCTGATTGCTTGCGTGGTTTGTAGCGTGGCGGTGGACATACTGTATAAAGGCAACTGGGCTATTAATCCGGTCTTTATCTCAGGTCTGGTTCACTGTTATATTTGTCTTTGTGTTTACTTTCATCATACATAACTATTACTGAGATGTTTCATTGTGATGGGGCACTTCTACTTTCGGTGTCTTGGCTGCAAGGTTCACTTTGTTTTTTCTTTTTGTTTGTTCTTTCGATAAAGAAGACTCTACTTCATTAAATTGCTTATTGGCAAGTTGTTCCCATGTCTGTCACCGGCAGTGTCATCTCGTGTGTGTTGGTGTGTGTGTGTGCTTGCCTCGAGTGTGCTGGAGTTTTGCATGTGGTTCTATGTTGTTTTCTTCGCGTGCTAGTCCATGTATTGTGGCCCTTGCAGCTGAAATAAATACACAAATTCGTCCACGTGTATTGCTCTGTTCGCACAGCGCGATGTCAGAGGTTTCAGTGCTCGCTCTGAATTTTTATTTCTGACGTCGTTTTGTTTCGATCTAGTATGTTTCGTGACGACGGTGGACTTGTATTGCAGTTATCCCGAAATCAGCGAGAAGTGGACAGGCTGCTGGAAATTTTAAAAGAAACCGAAAACGAGAAGCATAATAAAGACAATACGATCAGCTCGTTGGAAAAGTACGCACTCGTGCTCCATGTTGTCATTTGTGGTGAATCGATCATAATAAATATTTTTGTGTACTGGCTATGTTGTTTTATCCTCACTTCTTGCTTTATCGCTGACCATGAAACTTGGTTATTTTGTTGAACGCAGACTGGTAAACGACTTGAAGTCTGAAGTTAAGAATCTCAACACACAGATGGTTGAGGAAATCAAAAAAAAAGGAGCTGCACAGGACAAAGATCTCGCCAAATTATTGGTAGATGATTGGATTTCGTTTATATTTTCCTTTTATTAGTTTTTTGCCTATTAGTGCTGTGATCCTCCTGAAAAAATGGATTTTGTTGAATTTAACGTCGACTGAAAATATCTTGCTGTACAGCAGCGGTGACGAGCAGTGTTTCCTCCAAGAAAATTCTACACTGAGCAAATGTTTATTGCGCAACCATGCAGACACATAAAGAGTGAAGCGTTCCCAACGTTAAAAGGGCTATGTGATATATATGTATACGGTATTAAATTTAGCATGTTGGATGTGCCCGAGAATGAAAAAGCACTGCTGAAATTGTCTGGTGGTACTGCGCAGTTGCGCTCCTTAGAGGGAACGCTGGACGAGCTCATACGTCCGGCGAAAATCATTACGCTGCCTATTTTTTTTCTCTGTCGATAAGCTCGCTGACTATTAATATACAGTGCAAGCTTGTTGCCAGAAAAATGAAACAAAGTGGTGTGAGTCACGTGGGACCACTGCGCACAAAAAACTCGTATTTTTGCATCTCATGCCACCTTACGCGCTTCGTGGCTTTGTATCGAGACCTGTCCGGAAATAAATCAACCGTGGTTTGTCTTCAGCTGCATTTGCGCTCCTGTTGCAGCAGAACGTTTCGTTGCTGTTTAACGAACAATTTGCATAACTGCCATGCTGACAATCCGGTATTTCTTGTTCACCTGTTTCACGAATGGATTGATAATTCGGTGCAGGGGCGATTTTGAGCGACCATCTTTACCAAGGTTAATGTAAATTTGCCCAAAAAACCCACTCGGGTTTAAAAAATCAAACAGTCAAAAAAACACCGAAAATCGCCATGTTTTTCCAAAATGAAAATACCTGTAAAACATGCTTTTGTCAACTGTGTAACTCAAAAATCTTAGTTGTAAAGCTTTGAAGGCAGTCTCAGCAGCTACTTATATTAGTCTTTTCAAGTAGTAAGACGCGGCATTGAGTTCACAATCTTAACATTGAATGGTTTTTTAAAATTCACTTTTAAATTTTGAGCGTGTAAACCAGCTATGCTCAAACCAAATACCTTACTGGGGCAAACACTGAATGGCTTACTTTCATTTCAGCGAATCAAGATTTATTTTAAAGCTACGAAGAGCATTGGAATACTAACTGAAAGTATAATGACTGTATGTTACTTTTAATCGCTCTTAAACTGTGATTCCATAGGCAAGATAAGTGCTAATGTAAGAAGGGTGTAGTATTCAGTAATTTAAGTGGAGAGGAATGCATGGGTAGAGTTCAGAAAAATAGTAATCAGTTTTGCCCCAAGGTGTCAGTGGACAATGTGGGAATCGTAGAAATCGTAGCACGTATTAAACAGGCACTAAAGACCACTGCATCGAAAATGTCTTTAAGATTTTAAAAATAACGACGGGTTGTCATTGTATTGTACATACACAACAATAAAAGCTTACTGGGCCTCACACAAAACCTTCGACTAGGCCGCACGCGGGCCACGGGTTGGGCGTGGTGGTGTAAACTCTTGGCTAGTCTGATGCAAATATGGTTAAATTACCTTCTGCAACTCATCACATTACTAAAAATTTTGAATCAGTGCTTTGATCAAGCTGTGCTCGAAAACAAATAATTGTGACATAAAATATGGCTGAGAGGGGTCACATGCACTAATGTTTTGTTAATCATTAGCGTTGAGATTTTCAGTATTGCTCTTCAACGCTATGACCTGATCAATAAAAGCTGTAGATCTTCACTGGTCTCTCAGCCATGCCTGCTCCAAACTTGTTTCGAACTTTTGACCAAAATCAGCCATATGCAAATACATTTCCGAATATATGCCAGTTAACGTCAATTTCAAAATAAGGAATATCAGATGAACTGTACTCAAACACATTGTAAGACTCATCTTTGATTACATTTACGATACGTATATGCTGTGGAATACAGTAACTGACTATTTACAACGAAAATACTTGCTGTATTCATGTCAATGTTATAACGTAGATTGTTTTTTTTATGCGCGTTTCGTAACAACCCTCATCTCTACCCTCCGGAGAATCTCATTTGCGTCCAGAAGCAGCGCCAATGCAAGTTTTAGTGTGCAGATGTGATAATATTAACTGTGGCTGTGGCCTGACTTGTCTTCAGCGCCAGATGAAAAGCAGGGATGGAAGAATTGAAGAGCTGGAGGAGGCGCTTCGTGAGAGTGTGAGCATCACTGCTGAAAGAGAAATGGTGCTTACGAAAGAAAGCGAAACCCGGCATGCTCTAGAGAAGCAGGTACATGCATTGGGTCGTCTATACCGACTGCCTGTGTTCTGTGTGTATCAAGTTGCGTGAATCGTGTGGGAAACTGTCGATCTTGCTGCTGATGAATAAGGTTCGTTGCTTGTTCAGGAGTTATTGCAGCCCCGAAACAAGGAAACAGGAATTGATCACGGCTGCAGGAAGCGCAGTGGCCAAAGCAAGTGAAACAGAACACTGGGCGGACACGTTTCGCCCAGCGACACTTCATGTCAATATAGATGACAGAACAGGGATGGGAACCTATTTACTATCACGGGCTGCATGAACTGTGGAATATCGTTGGCGGGCCGCAAAAATTAATTAATTTCCTCTTAAAATTCTGCCTTTATCTAACTATGTCAAAAAGCGACAGACTTCTCTTGACTTATTGTCTACGTGTTCGCTTGTCATGGAATTTCGTTTTGACGCGATGTTGTGTTCTAACTGAGTTATGAAAATTCTAATGCGGTCTATACCAAATGTTCACGCGGGCCGCAGGTTCCCCACCCCTGCGATAGAACAAACGAGGCTTGTTCTAAATTGCTTCTCACTCGCGTGCGGCACAGAGAATGGTGCGCTCAAAAATTAAATGACGCAAAAGCCGTGACGTAAAGATTGACCTCGGCCGGTATGACTTCATGGTTACGTCGCGAGTGATTATATCGAAGCCCATGCAAAGGGTTGAAGATGCCTGAAGGTGTCGAAAAGCTGTTGCTCTAATACAGGGGTCGTTGAGCGGCCCGCGATGCTTTCTGGGAATTTTCAAATAATTTAACATTTATGTTATTTAGTTTATTCACCATTGTTTAAAAGTGCTCGGCTAGCGAGAGAACAAGTTCCTTTGAAACGAGCGTAGAGAGGCTAGAAATCATTTGCCTGTAACTCATGATACCTTTCACAGGAAATAAGTTGTAAAATCTAGGCTCGGAGAACGTGCCATTTGTTGCTTTGCTTGTTTTTTTGTCGTTATTGCCCATTGATTTAGGTAATTTTTGTCAATTTTGTATGGCTTTAACGCAGTCTTGCTATGTAGCGGAAGGTTTTGGGATGGTTTTGCTTCCGTTACTTCGGCTTCTTTATGGCCCGTGACCAGTCGCGACCATCCGTAGACCCACCGCGTGGCTGTGTCGTTCAATTCTTGCAAGCACGTTAGCCTACTTCACTTACGCATCCTGTGTAACCTACTGGACTGTTATTTTGTTTGTTACGTCACTGTACACTTGGTAATTTGTTTTGGTTAGTTGTTCCTACTGTGACCTTTTCCTTTCTAATGTAAAGTGGGCAGCTGGGGTTGCAATTTTTCATTTAGTTTTTCTTATTTGGTAATTTAACTGTTTGTGGGTTTTATTTTATTCTATTTATACTTCATGCACTTCGCAGAGCTGATGATGCCTACTTTGTAGGCGAAATATATACTCTGTAAGATCTTAGTGTCTGATTCTGTGCTGAGAAAGGATTTCTTTCAATAGACACTATTTCTAGTAAGGTTCAGATACCGCCATTGTTGCGTCAGCGTCATAATGCGACCTTCGGTTATTCTATTAGTCCTCATTTGACCCTCGGAGCAATTTGAGTTTGAGACCCCTGCTGCAATGTCTAAAGCTCAGGAAGATTTGACAATAGTCAGCTTCCGGTAACGTCAGGTTTGCGAAAATCGACGAAGCCGACCTGGGAGCGTCTCGCAATGCTTTGCATTACACCCGGGTCGGCAACGTGTTTTTTGTTGTCATCTTGCAGATTGTTGAACTTGGCTCTGTGTGACGCTCGTCTATTCGCGTGTTTTAATACGCGTTGTGCTTGCGTGATGTCAAGGCGTCTTACAAGCTTGTTTATCTGTAGACAACATTGTAGCGGTCAAGCAAAGTTTGCCAGTTTTTATCCGAACACCATCCAGCTTGAAAGCTCCTGGCTTTTATTAAAAACATGACTTCGCTTGTCAGCAGCAGCGCGTATTAACAAAATTCTTTATCTGTTGGCGTATGTTTCTAGATAGCACACCGCGGTATTGCATTTTTGTTAAGGTACATACGTGAACACAGGAAAGGGCTCAACCATGGGAATTGCTTGTCGCGTGTCTTCATCTTTCTTGTTCAAAAACCTCTGAGTGAAACATTCTAACACAGGGGTTCTCAACCTTTTCAAGCATGTGGCCCAATTAAAACACAAACAGAAGATCCGTGACCCACTGACTGTACAACTCCTTCAATGCAAGAACTTTCGCCCATGCACAGAGAAGAAATAAAAACAACTTAATACTGTAATGTAATGCAACGTGCGCTACAATTAATGCGAAGGCTGCGCCTGTTTGAAGTTATCTTCCACATTATGCTTGCTCGTTGCTCCTAAGGTTCGTTTTCATTGCCAGCAAGAACCTCCTGTCTGCCTCAATGCCTTTAGCAACTGCATATTTTGCACTACGTTGTAGGCTACGTGGAAATTTCCGTGTCGCAACAATTTATAACACATAATGACGAAAGTGAGCGTATGATGACGTTTCTAGCTCGAGCTACCTATGTTTTCGATTAAAGGTCCATCTTGAAAAACGTACTTAATTTCAATGATACCCGGTTGTGACCGGTCAAAAATTCTTCCGTAGCCCACAGGTTGAGAAACCCCAATGTAACGAGGGATAACCACCAATTAACTTGCGCTTCGTGGTCATAACCTCGTGCTCACTTGTTCATGGTGTGGTGACGTGCACGAGCGAGCGACGAGTTTACCTGGTTTGGTTTTCTGTGAAGGGGTTGCGACAGACTCACCTGCTTTTATGGAATCAGTTTTGAATATCTTTTTCTCGCTTACTTGTCGCAGCTCGAAGAAGTGCTGGCCGAGTTCGATCAAACCAAGACAAAGCTCAACCAGACTGGAAAGAAGTTGGTCTCCTCCGAAGCGTCTCTGCATGAAAAGGAGCGATGTATTCAGCGAATGTTGGCTGAAAAGAAACAGCAATTGAAAGAGGTTCTTGAAGTCAAGTGAGTTACGAAGAAGTGCTATTGCTCTTTATTTTCTAGCGTGTCGACGATTTAAAATGTGGGCTTTCGGTTCTTCCCGCACGCGATGATGAAGCTTCCATGAATGTTAAGCGGTGTTGCCGCAGCAGAAGTCGGAGCATGCGTTTTTGCGTTGCCAGGCGACAAGCGCTATTGGCAGCTGTCAGCGAAAAGGACGCGAACATTGCACTCTTGGAGGTCGCTCGAACGCGAAGGAAGACGAACTCGAACGAAATGGGTTTCCTTCAAAGAGAGCGTGATCAGCTGATGAAGCAGCTTCAGGACAACGTAGGTTATGAAATTGACACCTGTGCGATGTGAAGTAGATTTGCAATCAACGCTGTAATTTGCCGTTAGACTCGCTTACAAGACAGCTGCCTTATTGACCATGACAAAAACAATACGAGCAAATCGTTTAACAAGTTGTTTTGTCTGAAATGTGTGAAAGACCACCAGCTTCGAAGTGATAGCAGGGTGAAAATGTGTCGCGGGTTTTGTGTGCCCGACGGCGAATAAGGTTGATAAGAGTTGAAGTAACCATCGCGGAGAACCGTTATCTCCGGTTGGGGTCGGTTAGCGCGGTTGACTCCAGGCCCGTAGACAGGTTTCAAGGTTTGGGGGGCAAGATTTTTTATTTTATTATATGTTTAAAACAAATTTTTCTGGGCATAACAAAATTTGGGGGGTTTTCCCCCGTGGCTACGGACCTGGTTGACGCCGAAATATTGGTCCAGCACAGGTTGGTTTGTGCTGGCACTCACCCTCAGGTGGCGCTGGCGAGTCGGCGTTTCATTTTTGTTTCCGTTTTGCCCAAACAAGGTCAGGTGCTTTCCACGCTCTGGCAACTCGCACGTCTGAATCGTGCTTTTGACTTCTTATGGCAGGAACGACGCGCCCGGCGTTAACAGAATACCTATTGTGCGTGGCGCCCTAAGTGGCGCCTGTGCGTCAGTTAATCACATCCTCGTCGTACGCTCGCGAATCGAACGACTGCTATTTCGCCGATCGTGAAGAATCGCCGTCGCGATCACGCGCGTCGGTCGAAGCGCTCGCCGTGCTTGCCAGCGCACCTGCTGGCATCGCGCTGCTGCTTAAATTGGATTGCATTTACAGAGGCAGATGTCAACTCCTAAACAAACCGGATGCGGAGCATATGAAAAACGCTCCGAGTTGATCCATTCGGTTTGTTAAGTATTCGGTTATTGCGCGCGCCGAGCCTGTGCGCTAAGTCGTCCCTCGACTCTTCTATTTTCCTCATCGTTATTTGTGATACTTCAATCGTTGTGGCATTCAACTTTTCACTCGCGCGTTATCACGCGTGAGGCCGGCAATTAACCCGTCGCCAGTCGCATTTCCCTCCTTGCGATCCGATCGTGCCCGCCGCAATCGATCTCGAAAAAGGACTCATTCAAATGTCAATGACGAGATGGCATCGCAAAAATTTCGCACCTGAGCATTAGATGTTTGTTGCTAGGCAGCAGGGCGGCTCGCACCGCACTGCGCCAGTCAGCGTCGGGACACTAAGCGCGCTCGTCCATTTCCGGTTATCTGTTTTTATCCCAAGTTAAAGCAGCGCTGCACTTTCGCCAGAACTGTTAAAAACGAAATTTCTCTAATTGCAGGTCGTTAAGTGGTTATTAATCGCGGTTACCGCGCGTCTGCGATTTGTTGAAGAGTCTGATTCCGGTTTCATCCTCTTTCTCAAATTTCAGTTTTGCCGCTATTTGCTTAACTTGGTGTTAAAAGCCGGTTTCAAATAAAATCCTGGCCGTTCATCCAGATCAGGCCAAGATATAACTTTAACTGCGTCCGCTTGCAAGTGCTTGTGTTGATGAGACCGCGCCATGGCATTCTGTTCCGCCTTCGTTAATTAACTGAGCATTGCTCGTTTGTTCGGAATGTTGTATCTCGAACCGAAGCTGAATCAAGTTTTACACCTTCAGAAGTCGGGGTTGATATAAATTTTTTAGTAGCCACTGAGCAATTCTCTTCGCTCAAAGTTTTTGCAAAGCATGGGAGCCATTTCCAAGAATAGCCTAAACAGCTGGCAGAAGTTTTGGTGCTCAACGTTTAAGAACTTGATTTTGGTAAAGTTTTTTAGAAACCGCGTTGTTTTTTGATCTACGGAAAAGTTGTAAAAATCCTGAAATTGTGATCATGCTGCACGGTACCATCGCAAGTATATTTGTGTTCGATGTAGTGACATTTGTTAACCCCTCACGCCACGTGCAACACACACACCCACTTTCTTAAACTTACATCCAGTAAAATAGTGTTCAACCATTCGGTAAATTATAGACGCCATATTCGTCCTTTATCGCTAACGCAAGTGCTATGGTTTTGATCACATCGAAGTCGCGAAAAGTCAACTGCTGCTTGCCTGGGGTCATCCTTTGCCGCTTGAATTCATTTTCAACTGATCTATTCTTTCCCCACCCCACGTTTTCCCAAGTCACATGAAACGAAGCGTGACGTGTGGGAAAAAGGGCGCAGAAACGTTTATGTTGGGGGGGGGGTACACGTTGATCGGAGCTGTCGCGCAAGTGCGTCAGTGCTAAGCGCGTTTTTATTTCGCAGTCGGTCGAAACGGCGAAGCTTTCGCAAGAACAGGCGGATGAGGCCCGAAACAACCACTCGGTGTCGCTGCAAGCCGGCCAAAGAAGCAACGGAAAGTTGAGGAACAACCTCCCGCACGGCGACGAGGTAAAAGGATATTTTCGAATTCGCTGCTCGTCAAATGTTTTTCTACCCACAGCGCTCAGTTTGATGCGAAGCAGTTCTTGCCGCGACTGTAAATCAAGCGCGCTATTATTCCGTTAACCTTTACGAGCATTCAATCTCGGCCAAGCCTTCGCTCGTCTGAGCGACAATGCATTTGAACTCCCCTTGACCCTTCCTTTGCATCACCGCGCGGTTTAGTGCGCTGCTCGCGAACATGCGGCGAAATTATCCGTCTCTCCGCATCGGCTGGCTGTGTCTGAATCGGACAGCTGCTAATTGTCAGGAAAATAACCCGCTGATCAGAATCGGACAGGAGGCGAATGATCGCTCAAGTCGGATTCGCTGCAATTTTCGATTGCTTGACAGCTTTCACGGTTCTTCACTTTACTCGAAGCACAGAAAAGCAATTCTTTTTAAATGCGCCGACAACCCGACTTTATCATCTGGGCCACTTTTGCCCACTCTTCGTTAATACCATAATTAAAGGTGCTGCCCTGACGCTTGTGGCATGTTGCTGGTTGAAGTGAGTGAAGTTTGGTCATCGGGTGGTTCCTGAGACAACAAAAGAAGTGGCATGTCAAGAGTTGAAAATAATAATTACAACATTCAGACCAGCTTTGCTCAACTAGTAGTTTGCTTTCGAGGGTCGACAGGTTATTTGCTTCCATGTAAAATGCTACCTGCAGCTTCAACCGGGAAAGCAAACTGGTGAACTCCACGTTGCAACGATGGTGACCACTTTTTGATTGATCAAAGGTATTCGTTCTTTTGAGTGTTGGACAAACTAACAAAACGCTGCTCTTTGAAATAAAGCTACATAGCGTCCTTCCTTTCTTTGTTGCGATACAGAAGTCGAATCAAAAACCGTGTCTTTCGTCTTTCATCATGGCAGGTGTTTTTGCTGCTTGTTTTTCAAGCAGATGCTTGTCATAGTTTTTCAGTTTTTCAAACAGTTGCGTGTCGAAATTGCGGCATACTTACCAATGAGAAACAGTTTTCTACTTGCGATTGTTTGCTCCATCTTTTCCACGTGGGAGGGAAATACTTCAACAGTAAAATATGCAGTGCCGTTAGACCTTATTGTGAGTTTGCGCATGCCTTAACTTGAATTCGACACTTTCCCCAAAATTCGCTCGAACTGTTTTATTTTCCCTCGGACGGAATAAATTCAATAAAATTATTTGTTGGTGACGGCAGTGTAGTTAAAATCTTTTTGCGGACCTGTGTTTATTGTTCGTTGTTGTTAATCCCAAAAGGTGTTCGAGTTCAAAGCGGATTGTGCGCATCGGAAAATTCCGGTTCCGAATCCGGCAGCAGCTGGTTCGTCTTTGGCTTTTAAGCAAATCTAGCTGTACGTTGTGGTGGTAGAGCAGACGGTGCAAGTGATGCTGGAGTAGATGGTGGTAGACGTTTGATTGCGGAACTTACAGAGCGGCGATCGCTTGGCAGATGCAGAATACGGGTTTTCATGCAGCGACAGTGTGGTGACAATTGCAAGGGTCTCGTTTCACAGCTGAAAGACGCGCCGCGCCTGGTGCCGTTTCATCACCAACAACAACAACAAACTGCTCAGCGTCATGAGGAGTTCACGCGCAGGTCAAGCGGTCGTGGGCGCTGCTCAAATAATTGCTTGTCACCAGTGCTGCTTTTGCAGAACCCGAGAGGCTTTACGAGCAAGAAAGCAACGTCAAATTTAGTGTTGCGGTCTTTGCATGAGCTCCGCTGAGCGTTTGTCGCGATTAAATATAGGTTGTGGGAGTTGGAAGCGCTTTGTGGTGGAGGTTGTGGAGGTGAAAACGTGAAAAATGGGTGCAGATGAAGAAAGGATCTGCTTTTGTTGTTGCTGAACCAGTCACTTCTTCATTGCTAACTACCAGCTGTGCTGGCATTGACCGTACGAAACATGCTGCAATTACAATTCACAAGAATCAAGGCTCTTGATGCGTGATGTCGTGCTCTTCTCATTTCATTTAATACCAGCTAGCACATGTTTTTGTTCGTTCTCCGAGGATTGCTTTTACGCATTGGTTTTAGCGGCAGAAGCTCAAAACTCGGTACTGAAAAACTTTTCGTCCACAGGATGACGGTCAAGGAATCTGGGCGTGAACGATGATTTCGCTTCCTACAAAGACATCCGACTGCAGCCGAGCTGCGTCTTCGAAGTTACGGGAAAAATTGATCCAGGGGAGTCTCACCCCTGAACTTACCCGCTCCGCTCCTGCTTCCCGGTTTAACACTGGTCTTCGCCCGAACATCTCGCGTGGTGCTTGTTCGTATTACCGAATATTTCTTCTATTTCCATGGTGCATTATTTATGATATTTTTTTAAATCTTAAAGTTTGCAAAACAACGACAATGGTGCTCTTGTTTATATTCTTTGGCTTGCGTCACTTCCGGGTTTATGTCAACGACTATTTCAGCAAAAGCGCTCGATGTTACTTCGGGAATTTCATTTACAATGATCTGGTCGCGCTTGACTTACAGTTCCGCTTTCACTGCTTCAGTGGATTTGCCTGGAGTTTTTCGTGCGACGTGCCGTGTGGTCAGTGTTCGCTTTGGAGCGATTTCGATTTGCGTTTTTTCTTATTGAAATGCACTCCGCTGCGACGCATACGTCACATCCGGCCTTACCGCTCGCGATTGTTCCGCATGCGACGACGACAGTTCAGTGGAACTCAATGTCATTACGCGCTTTGCTTCGCTTGGCAAGTGGCTCCGAATTCAAGTGAAAATATTTTCCTCCGCGACGAAAATGCCGCGCGCGGCCGATCGTTGTCGGACACCCCTCGCGTAATCACGCGTGTTGTGCGCCATGAAATTTTTCTGCATTGCTTTTGCGACTTAATCGCTGTGGTTTTTGTCGGAGTCGTGTTTCCATGCTCTGCAGTTCGTTTTCGTTTTTTCACATTGAGGGTAAACTTTCATTCGCGCACGAAACCTCACACTGCTCTATCTTGCTTCGTTCAAGTGCGTTCGCAGGTCACAAGCCAAGATCCAAATAATCAAAATTCTCGGCGTTGCAAACTTGACTGAGCAATGCGAGCTCAACGTATTATTTTGTGTTTTTGTGCACTACGTTTAACCAAACACCTTTGCCGTTTTACTGAGCGTCACATTGCCATTCGAATATTTTCCTGTTTCTTCGATCCGTTCGTGAACTATGTACGATTTTCTACGTGTTCTCCTCAAGTCACTTTGTTGTTCGATCGTGTGCTTCATGCAAATACCGAGAAGGAAGAACATGCGTTGTTTCGAGCTTGTTGGAGGTTGTGTCTGGCTTCACGCCCAGCCCCACTTACCAACTGCGAATGGCCCAACCTGCCTTTTCTAGAAATAGTGGTCGAGGATGCATGATTTGTCCATGATCCTTTTCCGTGTTGTTAAGTCGCTGTTGCTTGAACTAATAAATGTTTCTTATTGACCGAGTCCTGTGTTAAGTTTTGCGAAGTAACAGATAAAAACATCCGAATCAGTTCGTGTGTTTTGCATGATATCAACAGACTACGCTTGCGTCAGACAACACTAGGTTTAATTATTAAGTCTTTGAGCAAAATGATGATGCGGTCTGTAAGTTCCTATTGTAGGCACATCAAAGCGCGGGAATGTGGGCGTGTGCAATAAAGTAGCATTCATGCTAAACGAACAGAACTCGAAAGGCTGATAGTTTCGAATCGGTTGATGTCTTCACACTGACCACGGACTTGTGGCAAGCGCGAAAGAAGACATGATTTGTCGGAAATGAATCTGCGTCCGCTTTTGTGCCGACGTGTGGGAAGTGCGATCGATAACAAGAATGATTGTTCCAGTAACCTTCGATTTCTTCTAATAAGCTTGAATCGTGAAACCCGAGCCACATTTTCAGGGCGGCGTTGTAAAATGATACCCGTGCGCTGCTGCTTCGTCTCTTGCAATGGCCAGATTGAAGCACGCGTCGCACTTAGATGAAAATCTTTTACGTAGTTCGTTGAGAGCGGGGTGCTGGCAGATCAACAGTTGTGCACCTGCAAGTCATCTTCAAGTACTGCGACAGAAGACGCATTCCATCACCGAAGATCTAAAAAATAATCATGAATTCATCCGTTTCACCAACCCGGCTGTATGGTAAACAATAACCAGGGCTCGGTGCAAATTCGCCGTATGTTGGTGAAACGACGAAACGGACATAAAACGCTGTGGCGTAACTAGAGGCGTGAGCCAGGCTTGGAAAACTTAGCTGATAGGAGGCCAACGGCCAACATTCAGAAAAATAGATAAGAAATGAAAGTGGATCAGGATGTGGATGCCATACCAAAACCCGCAATCACCGGAAAACACTACGAAAAACGCAAAAAATTAATAACCTACTGAAAACTAAAAGAATGCTAAATACCGAATTATAACGTAAGTGGGGACCCGGTTTTAACATTAAGATTGTCAGGGGGACGCTTCGCACCCCTGCCCCCCCTGTCAGTTACGCCACTGCATTTTCGCTGCCGTGCGGTTCATCGTCACTGTGAGAACGACGTGTGCTGGCTGCTCTCAAGAGTAAACGCGTCAACGTGAGAAGACCCATCTGAGCGCGACACTTGCATTGCTTTGATCTGTATCTTTGTCTAAACGTTTCGAGTGGTGGCGTGACGTTATCGAACCGCTGTTTCCAGTAGGTGTCGCTCGGTCATCAGCACTGTAGTGATGCACCTTTCCTATGCAAAGTGATCAACTTGGCAAGTGGTTACTTTGTCCTTTGAACGCTGAAAAGCAGTGCTTATTCTAGAGCATGCCGCATCAAGTAGACCACTCTGAATGTCTTTCACAAGCTGACTAGCATGCAGCTGACCCTCAAGACAGGAGCGTGGTGTATTCTTACAGTCGTCGATAGGGCGTGCAGATGGATTGCGCAGCACCTGTTGCCAGACTCTCACATCAAACCTCAGTTGTCGAACGGTAGTTCAATAGTACGTTTTGTAACACAAAATGTACTGCGTTCCCATCACCTTTGCTAACGACCCTTAAGCGATTTGTCGACGTTCAGTGTGTGGGAGAGGTTCTTCGTTGCTGTGTCAGTCTGATTAAGATTCCTAACAGATCACGTGCGGCAATACTAATGCAAGGAGTGAAGTAACGCAAGTTCTAGTCCACGGATGTAAAACAAGTTATTTACATATGCTGAAATGATTTTAACTTTGTTCGAAGTCTCTCTCTATAATCTAACCAGCATAAAGTGAAAGATGTTGGTTGATAGATTTTGTGTGTTTCTATGCAAAGGTTGTAGTTTTGTAAACGCGCCAATACACACGTGCTGGAAAAATGTCAAGAGGGCCGTGGCCCAAGGGCAGCAGCATGAATGTTTGGAGCTTGATTCACTCCTCAAGAAAACGTGGACCCTCGCCGTCGCATCAGTCAGGTTGTCACTCCGGCGATATAAAATCCAACTAGGGCAGCTTGTCGTTGCAGTAAAATTGCTCTTGGAGTGTTTTCCTACTAGAGAGTTTTCGCAGATGTGACACATTTTATCGCTAGCTCCTCGCGCACCTTATGTTTGTAGCAATTATCTTTCACTATTGTGCTTATGATGCTTATGAATATTAAACAAGAAAGCTTTAATACTTCAGCAAAGCGTGTAGTAACGAGGTGAAATTGTTCGCAAAACCAGCATATTGCTGTGCTGGACTGCAACCTTTATGCTGAGCTGTCACAAGCAAGCCAAACGCCAACCACGTCATTTGTTGCCACATCATCAGTGGTGTAGGAGGCGGGGTTGCAGGGGGTGCAAGCGCACGCCCAAATATTTTGATTTGATGGAAATCTGGGCAAAATTCCTGAAAATCCGGGCAAAATCAGTGGAAATCTGGGCAACATTTGTAAAACCTTCAAAAAATTCTTGAAAATCTGGGCAAACTCCATAAAAATACGAGCAAAAATGGCGGCCAACTTGCTTTGATTTGATAAAAATGGCATACAAAATCACATGAAAATCGCATAAAAAGTGGCCCAAAAATTTTTCGGGCAATTTTGGCGAAATTCGGGAAAAAATCTTTCGCACCCCAAAAATTTGCCTGCTCCTACACCTATGCACACCATCCTTCTACGATGAGCGCAGTTGAACAAACCTGCTGAGACACGATTGGTGCAGGCAAATTTTATGTTGATTGTTCCTCAGTAGCGTAGCCTATCAGAGAGCATTAGAATTTTAAAAGGCTTTTCACAAATCGGGAGCCAATCTCATGTTTCTTGCACAACTACCTTACGAAATACGGAAGAGCTACTCAGTACTCAACCCAACGAACTTGGACTTTTTGATTTCAGTGTTAAAAGTGACGCATGTCCGAAAACCAATTGCGAGTCTTATTCTTTCACTACTGATTTATTGCATGGAAGTATAGAAAAAAAATTAATTTGGGGCATTTCAGCGACAGCTCACCACAAGAGCGAAAGCAGCTAAATCTGCCCGCAAAGTGTTTTACTAGAAAATCGATTTCGCAGTAATTACGCATCTTCAGTTATTACTGAAGATGCTTGATTAAGATGCGTAATTAAAAGTGAAGATGCGTAATTACTGCGAAATCGATTTCCTGTAGTAAAGTACTGTAGGGCAAATTTAGCTCCTTTCGCCCTTGTGGTGAATTGTCACTAAAATGTGGATAGGTGCAGCAGAATCACCGCAAAGTGTGAAAGCGGAGCATGGCAGGCAGATTCCTCAAGCTCGACATCATTTCGGAGGATCTCAAGAAAAATTTTTTTCCTGTAAGTTTTAAACAAACATGTGTGCTTCACATCGTTGCAAATTACTGCAGTTTTTGTTATTGGGAGTGGAAGTTGTATATTTAATAAATTATTCACTACAACTTTTTTTTCAAAAATGAGCGACATAATTGCTTAGAAATTGGCTAAACCTTTGTGCTTTTCTCACCATCATGAACAATTGCTGAAAACTTAGATGAACGCAACGGTGCACATTTAGAACTGCAGTCACCTTCAATTAGCCTGCCCGTAAATCATGCGAATATTCATGCCTGCGTTTCGCACAGATCATTTATGCTTGCTTTTTTGCTTAAACACAATCGCTTACTCGCGTTGAACCTATTTATACAAGTAGACTGGAATCGATAAGCTTTTAAAACATGTAGACTGGAACTGATGAGGAAATCTTTAATTAGTCGTGAAAGGTTTTGCCCTCAGACTTCAATTATACTCATTTTGGTATATGAAACTTCGACTTGCGTTTTCATCGAAGTAATCAGCGCTGACCTGATCACTTTGAAATAAAGCGGAAGACTCGAATAATGTGCCTCACCACTGTGCCCATGGCCACCTCTACAGACTTTTTTCCAGAAAGGGACAAAGAAGTTGTATTTCTGTGACTTAACGAAATTTAGGCTATCTGGACTACCTATATAAGCCACTCCTGATTTTCAGAGGGTGGGAACGTGCTCAGTCGTCCTGCGACTCCTATTAAGGGGCGTGCAGAAGTAGGGTGGAACGGAGCAACGGCCCCGGGCATCCAAGGGGGGGAGCATCCAAAGAGTGAAATTACAAAAATTACATTTTATTCAAATACTGTAACTAGATATTTATTCGCATTATAAGGCTGCTAACACAAGCTGCACGGATCTGATGGGAACTTGCCTGAGGGGACATGCAAATGTATGTTAGGTGACCCGAGCACTCTGCCATCGTTATCGCTCTTCCTCCTTTGTAAGCTGGCCAATTCCTTCTAGCCTATTGTTAATCTGCGTCTTGTAGTCTTCAAAATATCTCTCGATTCTTTCTGGAGCCTGGGTTCTTAAACTGGGGGCATGGAAGGTTCGCAAGGGGGCGCGAATATGATAGCGACATATGAGCATTTAAATGCATTTTTATGATAACGACAAAAAAGTACCAAATGCATTGTATCCTTCGCAAATTTATCATGGTTTCACTTCATAAGCAAAACAAAGCCGACAGGACAGTGAGCAAAAACCAAGACCTCTTAAAACTTGTTTGTTCAAAGTTGGCTTTATGAGTTAAGAACGCTTCATTTTACGATGGTGTCTTGTCTGCTTGGTTTTCTTTTCAGTGGCAATACGAATTGTGTTACAGTCAGGGCTATATCATGCTTGACGAATTGGCGACATATTCTTCACTTTCAATCAGGGTTTTTTTAAGGAAAATGTTAGGAACCCGGTTTGGATCTGTAGGGACCCGATTTCTCTGATTCTAGGAACCCGATTTTCTCTGATTTTAGGGACCCGATGATAATTTTCTCTGATTCTAGGGACCCGAATCGGGTCCCTAAAACGCCTTAAAAAACCCTGCTTTCAATTGTTGTGAAAACAGCTTGACTTTGCATGTAAAGCTATTTTCTTTCAGTCGATTGAAACAGAGTTGCAGTAATGCAAGTATTTTCAGACGGGAGAGCTCATTTGGGAAAGAGAAATTAATAAGTGTAAATGTGTAAATGAATTGTTCATATTTTTAGTTGAACAAAAAGAGTTACTTCTTCATTTGTTTTTACTAAACAATATCATTAGTAATTTGCTTATAGTTCAGAAAACCGTAAAGGACAGCAATGCATCAAACTGCATGGTTGTACAATTTAACATACTATTTACAGTACAGAAGAAAAATAGACAACTTTATGTCCTATCATGCCTCACAAGTGCTATCTTTTGGTTGGCCTATCTGATACTTACTTGCATGCATAAATGCAATGTATAGTTCCTCAATGCATACCAATGGCCATTGCTAGAAGAATTTTGCTTACAAACATATTCCTCAGGCCGCAGAATAAATCAAATTATTAAAGATTAACACGTAAAAATAAAAAACTCGTTAAAATATTTTTAATTTAATTTTTTGAAACTTGTTTCTTGTAACACCAGCTTTACGTATTTCGAATGCCTGTATTTCTCACATTACTCAGAACAAGATTAGAAATTGGCAGGGGCATACAAACAAACAGTTGGCCGGGACATCACCAGACCTCTGCTCGTCCCTGCTCCACTATAGTATCTGTTGATGCTTCATCAAGGGCCAGTTTCCTCAGATACGTATTGCTTTCAGCTACTGTTTTTCAGATGATGTTGTATTTTTGGCATATGGTTTTCTTATGCTGCTTGTGTGCAGGCAAAGAGATGCTTTTACTGTATAATTACTATATTTCCTTGGAAATTCCATTGGGACACGTTCTTACGCAAATCACAGGAAAACTACAAAAGGGAAAATTCACGGCACGGTGTTCGGATTTTTTGCATGTCAAATATGGATGATCACTAAAATCAAATTCATTTGACGAGCTGCGGAATGCTGTTCTGTTACAGTTTCAAATCGCTTGTTAATGGTTTTCATAAATTCGACCTCTAATGTTTTGTCGAATGTATAAATCGCTTGAATCGTGCAATAAACTTCATTGCGCAGATGTTCATGTATAGGCATAGCCAGGGGGAGGCTTAGGGAGCCATGACAAACTCAAATTTTTAGCATATCTAGTCATTTTGTGCTTTGAGAAGCGGCGTCCCAAACAAAAATACTGTTGCTCATCTAAAGTCAAACATTTCGCACCTCCATCAATCTTTAGACCCTCCAAAATTTTGGGCTGGCTACGTCACTGTGTTCATGTGACAAACAAGTTGACAAAGCGGCTATGCCAGTGGTTCCCAAACTGGGGGTAAATTACCTCTCGGGGGTCATATGCGATTCTTCGGGGGGTAATGCGGAACCAAAACCACACTGTTTATTATGAGCGATCACTGCGAAATATTGAGGGTAATAAGACATAATCGCTACCTTGATATGGGTAACGCCTCGAACAAGTTTGGGGACCGCTGGGCTACAGCAACGGAATACGACCAGTGGTGTGTAATGAACATTGGCATAGAGGAGCTGTAACCCTTCTCTAATTGCAAGTCTCTGTACATCTGCTATTTAATCTAAATAGCGCGGCCCGTGTGTTTTTATTTTTTGCTTCATATATTCTTGAAAAAAGTTTTAGATCAAGGCTTTCCCACTAATGTCTGTAGTACGTGAAAACGTTTTGACCTTTCCTCGCCACAGACCTACCTGAGTTCATCAGCCGTTGGTGTTGGTTACAAGTCTGACATTTTATGAACCACTTTCATCCGAAATTGAAACCCCGTCTTTCAGGCGATTGCCTCAAAAACACAACATTTCAAAGACGAAAAATGTTTTCCTTCAAACGACTGTTCTTGTCGCACCTAAAGCAAACAATAATTTATGACATTCGATTGGGCGTCCTTACTTGACGCATGAACAGTTGTATCGCACCTGCTGTAGGTCACATACCTAAGACGCTAACCAAACACGTCTTTTACGCTGAAAATCAGTCAATTACCCGTCACGGTGAAGTAATCAAAGAAATGTCGATAACTGTACTGCTCGCAAGGGGGTGACATTATTCGAGAAAAGGGCTTACTCACTTCTGTCACAAGGTTGTTACATGAATTGTAGTTGTCAATAAAAGCTTGGTGTAGCATGGTGTTGGTCACTGTAAGAGCAATCGACGTTAGAAAATTGCGATCTACAGCACGTATATCACCAAATGCAACCAAAATTGGGGGATGCAACGAATCAAAATGCCATTACTGGACAAAATGGACATGAAATCAAAAAAAAGATGTCAATGTCGATGCGCCTTCGCGTTGGTAGCAGAAACGATTGCTATTCTACAAACAGTTGTATTGCGTAACCGGCCCTAATAACAACGCGCCTTTTTGACCCAGCTTGATATTCACCAAAACACTGAGGCAGCTTGTGTCAATTGTTGCTTATGTTATAACTGGCGTTTACAGGTAACATTCAACTATTGTAAACATCAGCTCTATCACTTCCATTGCTCTACATCATACTTTAGAATTGAAAAATGGTCGCCAATAAACTATGCATAACTTTCATTCCGTTGAAATTTTTAGATGAAATTTGGTCTTCGTCATTTTTACGTTTGCTTCATTGTTTCTGCTTCCTTCAATATACAATCTATTCACTGACTTGTGCAAGCAGGTACGTTTGCATTATGCCGACCACGTGCAACATTTCTAATTTTTGCTGGAGAAACTTTAAGACCCAGTGCCTTTGACCTCCTTCCCTTAGGTCCGTGTCAAATACGCTATAACATATATCCGAAACGGATCTTGAGAGACAGTCGGAAATACATGATCTACTGATCCATGCACAATAACAAGAAGTGTGCGACGTGCAAGCTTTAGGCCTACACATTTGCTAACTACGTCATAACGCTTTCATTCGCAGACGTGCGCTGGAAACGTAAATGTTAGCTGATCAGACAGATAAAGACAACTGACGTATTTAGACGTCAAGCTTGCTATCAGTAAAATAAGCTGAAAATTAAAACTTGTGTGATGCATAATCCTTACAACCGCTGATGAATATTATGTTCTCCCACTGCATTGGTTGCGGTAGCGTATTAAGGGGGTGCGGGAGGGGTGGTCCACGCTGAGAGGCGCTTTCTGTGGGCGGTACCTTTGAAGTGTAGTAACGAGGCGCTCGACCGAGCAAAACAAAGACGAGGCTTTGAATCATCACAAACGAGGTAGGAAGAAAATGTTTTTAACATTGTTGCATTCACCTGAAATGTGCCTGAAGTCCTGAACCGCCAGAAGTGTTACTTAAAACCAATTCACAATGTGCGCTACCAACAATGTTTTCCATTTATCTTAACGTATTTCGTGCGTTATTCGCTGCATAAAACGCAACGGAGCGGTGCAGCTCAGCTTGTTTATTTTGCGTGTTCGAAAACCTTCGACGAAGGGTTTTTGTTGCTTGCAGAGTTTCAGGGGTTGAGGGATTAATGAGGTAGGCCCGCAACCAGGGGAGGTGCAACCGGGCAATTGCCCGCGAAATTGTCAAAAATATCTTTACTTGTTAGGTACAACAACAAGTTGCAATCATTTCGCCTCTCCCCAAAAATATCACCTGCTGGTTGCGGCCCTGTAATGAAGTATGATCAAAACTTATCTTGGAAGTGCAATGAGTCAAACGAGGTTAACCGATCTCGCGATGCTTTTAACTAAATGAGAAATCGCTGAAAAATTTAGTGTTACCTGGCAATTGAAGATTTTGCGTTTCCATTTACGTCGCGTTTCACCGCATTTCATATGTCGCTTTCGTAGCAGGTTATGTGGTGTTCCTGTCCTCAATGTCTGTGTTACTCTGTGTGTTGTCATGAGACAGTGTTATAAGTAGGCTTGCCGTGTTTTCTCCTGATTAAAGAATAAAGATGCTTTGTGACCTCACTGCGTGTTGGCAGCTCAGTGTTAGAACGTCAGACAGGTCTGTTTGTCGCACTAATTTTTCGGGGTAATTACTCGACTGCAGTTTAAGTTGATTGCACGTGCGCAGCGTGAAATAACCAACCAACCCTTCCCAGCCCACAACTCTTAGTCAAGGCCCTTTGCTATCGCAGGCTATCCCTCCATTTAAAGAAAATAATTTTTTCTAGACTTAAAAATGTTTTTTAAAATTATTTTATAGTCAGCAAACTGGACTGCTTGGTTTGTGCCAACAAATTTCCGAAAGTAATTTTATGCTTATGAATAACACCAAGAATAATTTTTCATGTTTATATTAATAGTCAACCAATATCAAAAATAAGTAAGTTAAGATACCTTGGCATTATACATGGTGATAAACTTGATTGGATGACTCAAATAAAAGCGTTGATAACAAGCCTGTAGCCACGGGGGCCATTTGGGGACAATTTTCCCCCCAATATTTTTGTTCTCTCCCAAATTTTATTATGCCAAGAAAAATTGCTGTATACATATGATAAAAACAAAAATCTTTCCCCCAAATGCGTTTTTTCCTCCCTCAAACTTTAAACCTGGCTACGGGCGTGGTTGGTAACACAATCTTTCTAAACTATGTGGAATTTTGCTCAAATTAAAACTCTACACCAACAGTTCCGTGCTCAGATCTGTTCTATTTTGCACTTTTTGGTTCTTATCCAACTTACTCAATACTTAATTGTGGAAGAGCGAATAGCTACTTTACCTCCTCTAATTAGATTGGAGAATAAAGTTGTATGAGTTGTGACAAAACTGAAACGAATATTCTATATTTTAAGTACGGAATTAAAAAATTCCTGATATATTTAAATTTTATCATCTGCCAAGTTTATATAACTTCTTTGCAGTTAATTTTGAAGTTGCAGTGAATACTTTCAGTTGAGTAAGACGAAATTTCCAGTTACTTCCAGTTTTAATTGTCACAGTTGGTGTTGTGCTATGTTAACTACAGTCTTGAGGTTGTTTACTTTCTCTGGCCTTGCTTTAGCCTTTCAACGTTTCACCTGTTAGCATTGCTTGCAGATGTAAGGACTGATGATGCGCAGTTTTACGTGAAATCGATTTCCTATTAAAATTTGTGATTGATTCCTTGCTTATTTCACCTGTGGAGTGAAGTTACTTGGAATAGTTTATGTAGTATTTTGATAACTATGGAATGACCGAACACGGGCGATTATTTTGAAAGATTGCATCAGTTCACAATTATCAAACAAGGTTAATTTCATTGCAAAAATACCATTTACGCAGCATGAAAACATCTTTGAGTTAGCTTCTTTAATGCATTGGCCCAAAACTTGGTCTGAAATTCCTAAAAATTTGAAGTTTCTTTCATGTTTTTCATTTGTAAAACAATACAAAAATGTCTTGTTCTCTTGCCAGTATGTCAGCTGATATTTCATTCATATGTTTGTTCCACTTTTCTGAAAAATTTGTATATAGTGCCTCTTCTTTTGTACTCTGTAGTACCCTTCACAATTCCTAGTGCACACACCACCCTTCCTGTACATTATGCTTTACATCCTCAGTGTTAATTGTTTTTCTTTGATGTTGTGCTTTGTTACTAACTTCTGTCTGATGTTGAAATTATTGCATTTTGCTACATCATTTTTCCTTCTCACTTGAAACGTCTTCACTTTAGCATTGATTTATGTCAACTGGGCTGGCGAAGTGGTTGACCTGTAAGCCCTTCCGCCAACTCTTTGTGTCTCAAATGCATAGTTCACGTAAATTTACAGAATTCGTAAGTCCTCAGTTGTTTTTCTCATTTGATTCTTTGTTAACATGCAATTAATCGTTCTGCCTCTTGGTGGTTTGTTCCTTTTACTGATTTCTGTTATTTCATGGTTTGAGTCACAAAAATGCGTGAACAAACCAACTTACGTTTTGCTGCAAGGATAGCAAGAAAAATCATTGTGCAGCAGTAAAATTTCTCGTGTGAGTTGCATTTCTGCTGTCGCCTAGCCTACAACTGCGATCTGCGTGTACATATTTTTGATGTTGCTCCGTTGTGAAAGTGTTTGCAATCGAAGTAAACAGTCTTTATTCGTTTCGTATAATATTCTTCAAGGTTGATTCTTCGAATATTTAGGGGCAGCAAATTCTACTACCGCCTCGGGCGGCACAAGTGCTAGGTACGCCAATGACTAGTTGCATTTTTGCTCAAAAACGTAAGTATTTATTAACGTATCCTGTGAAAAAAATAAACGGGCATTTTCTGCTTAGAAACAAATTGTCTTTCAATGCTCATTGATCTGAAAGATGACCATCAATTCATCGGAAGATATCACCTTAAGTGAAAAGAGTGATTGCTTCTGAGACATTTAGCTCTTGCGTCAGTGTAATGCTTACAGTTTGCAAAACTGGAGGAATTACAGCATGGTGGCAGAAAACTTACGCCCATGACTTATGGCATAAATCGCCCAAGCCAGATTCAAGCTTCATTAGGTATTTTCAGATAAAGTTAAGACGCAAATATTTCGGATTCGCAATACTTTTTCTGCTGCTTTCGCGAGAGCTCTGTCACTGCAATCGCATTACAGCACAGATTAGTGGGGCGGCATAAAAATGACAAGACCAAGTTCAATCGACGAAAGCCGCGGTTTCCTTCCTGCTTGCAGATTATTCGCTCCACCTGTCAGGAGACGGTTTGTGTGGCACCCGGTGGTCCAACGAATGAAGACGTATTATCTTTTTCGGAGAAAAAATTGCAACAGAATCACTATCGCCACCAGATGAAAGTTTCAAGCATTTTATCGCAAACGTGCACTTGAGTTGACGTTTTGCGCCCAGATTAACTTTTTATATGAAACTTACATGTGTCACAAAGAAATCATTGAGGCTTGTCTTAGACAATAAACCTGTGACGGACTGTTTAACTTCAGCATACAACAGTGGATTTCAAGCTATCTTGTCCATTACGAAAAAAGTTTGTTTCAAGATTGGAGTCGCTGGAGGGCGGCATGCACCAGTTGAAACAAATAGCTTCTGAAAGAAAATGACACACCCAGGTAAAAATGGGTCAGTCTAGGGTGATTGTAAAAATGCGTCTTCATTGAGATGGGAGTCATAATACTGCCTATATAGGTAAGCCTCTACTTGACAGCAAAACTGCAGAAGGGTCCAGTTGACAATGCCGCTAAATCTCCAGAAATAATTTTATAGGATGTGGCAGGATCGTCACAGCACAAAAATCTGCATTTTCTCAGATAGGTTGGCTTTTCTGAAATGGTAGTTCAGCGTAACCCTCAGTTCTGTTGCATTAAAGTCACTGCATGATTAACGTTTAACAAAATCATCAAGCAAAAACCTACTTTTTAGGCATGCAGTGGATATTTTCTGCAAAATGTTCATCAACATTGGCTGTCTACGTTTTGGTACTGATTGCGAAGTCATCTCTTCATTTCATGAAACCAAAGTTAAAACATTTCGAAATTTAAATCGTAGTACTGATGAATCGACGGCAGATGGAACCCTGTACACGCAGTACTTTATTTGGATAAAAAGTGATGTGTTAACCAAGCTCATACTTTATAAACAGTAACCATCACATTATATGACTTTACATATCACTCTCTGTTGTAGGAGATGGTCCAACAGAGAGGTTAAATTTAACTGCTAATCGGGCATCAAAGAGGCTAACACTATCTAATGCTAATGTTCAACATTTCGTGTGTTTGTTTGACTCATTTTGGCTACACTATGGATTTTTTACGATAAAGCAGTACAAGTCATCCTGTACAAAGGTAGTGCGTCTAAAAAAAGATAGTTGTTGCAAGTCGCTGATCAGCACGATCTTTACAACAAAGCCCTTTACAAGAAAAATCCAAAAAGCTGTTTTTGACTTGCGCTCTTCTATTTCAGCCTCAGCTATCCTTTTTCTGTTACAATCACCAATAAACTCACATCTCAACATTACTGATGACTGTTCGCAAATTTTCCAATCAGGAAACAAGAACGTTCAACTGGCAGATGCGTTGGTAACACTTCAACGTTTTTTACACGTCATGTACAAAACGCTAATCGATCACAGACGCGGCGCGGGTGCCATTTAAAATGTTTATGTTCAACAAAACGTGGTCACTACTGTTCACGACAGTAATAGGTTTTGTATACACCATGCCGCGATTCAGAAAATCTTTTCTCGGTTAAGGAACCTATTTTTTTATAAATCCTACCGCTTAAACACGTCCGTGTATACCTTTTGTTGCGATCTCTTGGCGCCCATAGCTCGGCGCACTGAGCACCAGTTTCCGGTGCTACACCTCGGTACGTCAGTGCCTAATTTGTTTTTGCATAAAATCATGCCCTCACAACTGAGAAGTACTTTCAAATTGAAGTGGAGATGAGCTGTAATATTTTTTAACTGAACTTGTAAAAAACTTCGTGGTTTTACGGACCGTTAAAAACCCTTTTAATGTAAGGTACCGAAGTAAATTCTTATCCTAGAAACACATGGAAGAGTGATCAGTATTAACTTTGATTTAAATGAATAATGAGACGTTTTATATTTTTCATGTTGTTGAGTCGACCAAAACACTTGGTACTGCAGAATTACAAATTGATGTCAACTCTTTCAATGAAAAAAATAACCAAATGGGTTTTGTTCCAACAGCTTTTCGTATGGCACAAATTCCTGCAAAACTCACTGAAGCAGTTGAATGGTACGTAAGATAATCAATTTTCGTGTAAAATGTGTAAAATGATGTACTGCTCAGTACCATGCGTTCGTTTCCAAAAAGAACGGTTTCTAGATGATAAGTTTATGTGGAAACGTTTGTTTTTCATGGAAATATAATTTTTGTTTGTATTTATTTTGGATACAAATTTCTTCCGATAAAGTCATCGGACATCGCTTTTGTTGTGTTTTTGTTCCTTGTCTTGGAAATAATAAAGTCGGTGCCAAAATTTAAAGAGAGACAAAAATATTGTTCAGCCTCAAAAGCTTAGATCATGTTGTCGGATATAAGCAGATATAAGCGTTATTTCACACAACCACATTATTTTTCTCTGATGGCGAGCGATTTGTTGCCAGAGTTATTTATTGCTTTCTCATGAATTTTGTAAGGGTGGCAGTTTTCAGACGCTCCTGCTCAGTGTGCATAAACCTTTAAAAGGAAATAAATATTTTTTAAATTATAAAATAAATTGTGTTTAGAATTCCGCTCCAGAGCACAATGTTGAATAATTTTCGTACTTATTTTGGGACTTCAACCTCAACGCAATTTTCAAGCTAGGCAAGCGCACGCAAACTTTTAAAAATATTTACCGTTCAAACTGCTGGTGATCACGAACATCCGTAACGCAATCTATTTTTTGCGATTTAGTGACAGAATCCACGAGTTCTTACAAAGTTATCTACGGTATTCGGGCTCGTTATGGAACTTGGATTTCTTCATGTTTAAGGTCCCTGTACCTCAGCTTGAACATATTCATGAAATACATGTATAGTTTCACAAACTAAATAAACACAGCAGGGAAACTGCACTCGAATCTTTATTAGAAAACAAAACCTGAGTGTTCGGGATGCTCTGCTGAGTAATACTTCAACTAAACCCTTCAACCGAACATGATGAGTGTTGGTATGTGACCCGTGATATAAACAAAACTAATTCTGTGAGATCAAAACTGACATGCCAATATTTCGTACAAATCTTGAATTCTCCGAACGTGTTAGAGTTATTGAATTACTGCAGAGCAAGCGAGAGCGCGGATGATAACGGAGATTTTGTTTAATCCGTTTCTATCTTCCACATTGGTCAACGTCTTGGCATTGCTTGTTTACAATGCATGAGAATGCTCATTACGAAAGCTGTTTTTAAAGCAGGAATGTTTCTTCTCAGGGTGCTGGCACGGCAATTTCAGCGCACCAGTCGATTTGGATTGGCCAGCTCCAACCTTAGTGAAAAGAATGCGAGACTGCAATACAAACCAGGTATGTGAGGTCCTGTACCTGGCTTTGAACTGACTTTCTGGGCATTACGCAATATCGCATTTACCTATAAACAAGTTTATACCCGAATAGGGTTTGAAGCCTCAATGCGTAAAAGCAGATTTCTTTACAATCTCCCACTTGTACGAAATGTGTCCATAGCTCCGTGTGTGGCCACTTGTCCGACGAACGTGTCCAAACAAACGGGCATCATATTTGCACAAATTTTTGTTAGCGGTTTGAAAAAACAGTATCATAAAATCGCTCGTTGGTGACGAGTCACCGGGTATGGAGAAAAGATGGAATTAAACGCTTTGTCACACACTGTGGCAACTGCCTGACTGTGCAGACCAAAATTTTCAATCGAAGTGTTAAACATGTTGATAAGAACGTCGTGTAGCATTTTGCCTTCTTGATGCGATAATCGAAAAATTATTGCCTTTTGCACAGCAGAAATTTCCTCACTAAGTGCTTAGCGCTATTCACGATGCAATGCTCGCATATTCTAGAATGTACTCAAAGTTGCAAAGAAGCCCTGGGCGATGTATTGGGAAGTGAAGGCCGAGCTATGACTGCTCTCGTCACACGGTTTTACTTTAACCGGTGGCTCGTTTATCGTTTGCGATGTAATTGCAGCTTCATGCACACTTTTTCAAATTGTGCGGAAAAACTCTCAGTAAAACATAAAAGAAGTGTTTTCTTAGATTGTTTTACATTAAAATAACATTGTGCCTTTGAGAGCAAATTCTTTAACCTTAAAATACCTGCCTCAGCCTTGAAAAGAAAATCGTTTGCCGAAAAAAGTATTGAGCTCTGACATTCTGCTGACAATGAAGGTTGTGGAGCAGGTGCAAAATACTCTCGTATTTTAATCGGTAAACGGACTGTGAAAGGGGCGAGATTAACAAACGAAACTCATCTTATCAAGAGCAATTGTCCGTCAATGCTTTGAGCGCAGCACTTGTCCGGTTGACAGCTTTCCACGTCAGAGATGGTATCAGTTGACCCACAAGCTTAACTTCAAAAGCTTTGTTCGTGTAAAACCGTTGCTTTAACATTTTACAAAAAATTTTCTAAGGCAGTTTCTGCTCATCTTTCTGGTTTCATAAAAATCGGAGCTAATCAGTGAGATTAGCAACTTAGAAACTTTAAACAAATTATTTCAATAAAAAATTTTTCGTAAATAGAGTAACATTTGGTGAAAATCGTTCAGAAAGGTTTTAGCGAAAATCTGTTATCCACGTTGCTGGATGCCAGTTGCAATTTCGTGTGGAAGCAGAAATGTGGCCAAGCATTGGAATGCAAGGTATTGTAGAAATTTTTTATAGATTCATATATTTCAATGACACTGATGGAAAAACATGCGATAACTGTTGAAATAAGTGAAAAACTAAAATTGGGGAAAATTTCTTTGACCTTCCAACAAGCTTGGCTTCCTTTCGGCTATGCAGCACACTCTAGCACAAGGTTTGAAACTTTTGGCTTGAACTTTGCTATAAAGTTATGTCTAAACGTGTCGTTTCGGTTAACTAATCCAAACAGGTTTCTTACGGAGATATCACTTTTGTAATGTGCACGCAAATGACTCACATAAAAATGAAAGCAGATGTTTAAAAAATCAGCCTGGTTAGCAAAATTTTTCAAGTAGAATATGATTTGAGTTTGAAGAAATTAAGTGAACTGTTACAATGAAAAACAAAGAAATTATTTCCAGTGACATCAAATTCGATTTCTAAATATACAAACGACTTATTTCAGCAATAAAAGTCAACGAACCTACAGCGAGAGAAGGACAAAGAGTAAAACGTAGAAACATTGCAAAGTTGTAAAAGACTCTGCACACCAAAACTACAGATTCACTTCTCGTTTTATATCAACACGTAGTTTTTGCGCTGTTCTTTCCAGAGGATATATTGTATTTAAAATCTAGCGTATCTAAAACCGTTGAGAACCATGAGGTGAAAAATTATTAGCTTTGACTCCAAGTTCTTCAAAATAAAGAGCTGCAAGCTTAAAAACCTTTCCAAGCCAACAACGTGACGAAAGTAAATTCCCGTAGATTTGACTTACTCCACAGCTTGGGTGATCGGATTGTTTAATGGTGACAACGAACGCCAAATGTGTTTAGTGCAGAAACCATGAACAAATTAATATGCTTTATAACAGCGCATCAGGCCATGCACGGGTCTTAACCAAGATAATCGGCACACAGCGAGACGTAGAGATGAACGTATATTGAATTACGAGAGATCTCTTCAGCGGTGCACTGCGCAATACGAATTAAAGATTACGCGGAAAATTACTTGCTGTGCGTTTTTAAAACTCTTTTGATCTGGATCACTTTGTCTGATGGTGAGAGGCGACTAATTTCTGATTCGGTGATAGTTAAGCTACAAAGGAGCCGCTAACTTTTACGACGATACAAATATGAACAATACAACTGTTAGGGACCATCAGTGTAAAGTACTGCGAAGGCATATTGTGGTGGTTTTTCGCGATTATTTGTCAAATGTTAGTTGCCGCAGTCAAAATTTGACTCAAGTCAAATCTTATGAAATTGTTTTTTGTTTACCTCCTGCACAGAATAGCAGTAAAGTTTGAATAAGTCGAATCGCTGATCTGCGTATTTTGGCAAGATCGTCGCGTCCACCATCGTGAACTCTTGGGGGGTAATGAAACCGGAAGAAATAAAAGGTTATGAATTTTGAATCCATTTGTGTTGTAATAATTACGATAGATGCGTTCCTAGGTGGAGTTTTTCATACATTAACCTTATTAAAAGCACCAAACGAAGTTTTTTGTCTCGTGAATTCAAAATGAGGCAAAACTTCCGTCTTGCAGATCATACCTGCGAAAGACCTACACTTTTTTCAGATACCAAAAAGCCTTGAAATTTATGCGATTAAAACTTTTTCATGCAACAACGGCATTTTAATCCTTGCATGCTATCAGATAAAAATGTTGCCAAAGGACCAAGTTCTCAACCTAAGCTTTTCTCATCTTTCAGAATTTTTCAATTTTGTCTTTTGAAATTTTTCAAACATTTTTCAAAACATGTTTCCCTAATCAGTAGCAAGTATTCAAAAATTTACAATAAATGCCGTGCAACGAGAAAAATTACCAGCGCTGCGCACCCAATTGCTACTTATACAAGTGCCAGACTGTTTATTTGGATGATGGTTGAATTGCTACTCAGAAAATCACGCGTCACTTCGCGTGTCCACTCTCATGCTGCTTGTACCAGATGGAAATTGGTTGATAAAAGCTCGTAGCTTCCAGTGCTAAGAACTTTTGTGTTTGGTAAGTGAAGAAATACAAGGCTTTGTAAAGCCTTACAAATTGTTGATGTATACTACAGCCACCTCTTTCACTCAATTGTAGACGCAAAAACTGTAAATACAAGTTTTCTTATTTCTTTTTGTTTTTCACCAAATTGCTAAGGTCAGATAAAATTATCTCTAGCAGTTCTGCCCCACTTACGGTGTAATTGGTTAGCTGGGCTCATAGCGGCAACTTAATGTAAAACACGACTTTCTCGCCTTTAGTCTTGCATTCATAGAGCTGCTATAAGTTGTTTGATCTGAATTGTTGCGTCGTCTGGCGTCCACAACCCGAGAAATTCTGATTCACGTCAATTTTAGATGGCGTCATACTGATATCAGTACATTAAGTGAGCCTGTGTCAACTTCCTTTGCCTTTGTTCTACCGCCTTTATTCGATGTGTTTGTCATGAAGACGTTTATATATTTGCGTAGTACACAGGATATTCGGAATTCATCGGTCAAAAACTAATTAGAGCTCCCAGAGAAATCAGCGCTGGAACTTTTTCAGAAACTTGCCAAAGACAAGTGTGAAATCGCCACTGATTCACAGTGCTTGTTATTGTGCATATCATTACATTGTTCTACTAAAAGTTTGGGTTTGTTTACAAAAGTTTGTTGTGGTTAGAAACACATGAATGTATAAGCAAGTTGAAGTTTGGCGTAATTATGCCACTTAAGCGTTTACCAGAATAGCTGGTCTGGCAATACCCCAAGTAGGGGAAGTATTGACTTTAATTTTTAGTTTAGAATCTAAACTTTAGATGCTATGGCATGTACTCATATTTTAACTCTTTAAAAATGGTTTAGTTCCATTGTAATTCAAAACGTAATATTTCCCCCAAGAAGGCTATGTTGGTTAGATACAGGTTGTGATACCTTTGTTTCAACACAATTTAAATTCTTTATTTTGATTGTCTGGTACTTTACATCGTATTCAAGCAGCAAGTTTTATGAAATGGTCGGCGGCTTGTATAATTGACCATTTCACAAAATAGTTACGCAACGGTCAAGTTCAATTTAACAGCAATTTGGATTCGGAACTAAGGCTTTAGCTTTTATCTTAATCGATCTGAAAAAGCGGTACCCAGGTAGAAATATCTCGGAGTGGAGAAACTTTGACAACAATGACAAGCTGCATCACCAACCCATAGGTGTAGGGGCAGGTAAATTTTGGGGTTGCAAAGGATTCTTGCCCGAATTTCCTCAAACTTTCCCGATGTAGATCTTTTCTTTGTTTTTTTTGAGGTCACATGAAGCTTGTAATTCGTGTGTGACCTCCACAAAAGGTCTTCATGTGTTTGCTTGTTTTTTTGGGGGGAATAAAAAGTCAAATTCAGGAACAAAAATGTCGAAACATCTGCACCTGAATTTTCCAGGATTTTGCCCGGATTTTCTGAGATTTTTCCCGGATTTTCGACAAATCAAAACTTCTGTGGGTGCGCTTCCACCCCTGCCTCCTGCACCACTGCATCCAACCTGTTTTCCAGTGGTTACCGTTCACAAGTTGGCGTTATCATTCCCGTCCGACTGTGCATGGGATGCAATCTTTCTCTTGCAGGTCGTTCGCCTTGGACCAACACTCTTGGTCATCCGCCTTGAACCTGACACAACTTACTTGGCGAAGCGTGTAGCTACAGAAACTTCTGCATTCACCCAAGTTTTTCAAATGCAGTTTGTCTACCTACCGCTGAAGCCTTATTCGCTTTGTGATTGTGTTAATCATAGTATGTGCAGTGTGCATTTTTATGCCTCCAGACTCGTTTGTGTACATTTCCGTCCGGTAATGATGACGTTGTTTTCGCCAAGTGACGGGAGCATCTGCGGATGAGAGTTGCTGTATTTTACAGGATAAGGATGTTGGAAGATGGTGATTGTGGTGATGCAGATGATTGATTTTGTGCCTTTTGTTTGAAATGGTTTGTCGTTTGAGCTGTTGTTACGCGAAAAGCTAAACTCGATTTTAGAAAAACTGCGGTTTATTTCGATTAATCGTATTCTGCGCTCACACACAAAATTAAGCTCTTTTTTGTATTTCATGCCTTCGACTGAGTGGCGATTCGTCTTGTTTCACCATTTTCAACCAGTTCATGCTCTCGATCCACAATTTTATTAAAATGCTGGACCAACAAAGTTTTGCTTTTGGTGACCAATTTGATAGTTTTCTAAGTATTTCCTAATTTGAATTACAGGATTGCATTTGGCCTTGTTGAAAATGAAAATTATGGCACATTACTTAAGTTTGACAGTATTATAGAAGTATATGTACTTTCAGACTCAATTTGAAAATTTGAAAGTGTTTACGTTTGTTTGGTTATATTTTGAACAACATAGAGTTTCTGCTCTGCAATCCTATATGAGCCAAAACAGCAAAGCAGCGAAAAAAGCCGTATGCATCTGATGGAACCTCGAAATGCACCCTTAGAATAATATTTAGAAGCTTTCTACTCTTGCGCTTGATCAGGGTCTCAAACTCAAATTGCTCGGAGGGTCAAATGAGGAATTATAAGGTAACCGAGGGCCGCCCTGTAACCCTGACACAATGGCGGTACTTGAACCTTACGAGAACAGCTTGTACATTTTATTTCATGCGAAAGGTGTCATGAGTTACGGGCAAATCATTTCTAGCCGTCTTTACGTTCGTTTAAAGGAACTTGTTCACTCACTGGCCGAGCACTTTTAAACACCGTTGAATCAACTAAATAACTGAAATGTTAATTATTGAAAATTCCCAAAGAACATCGCGGGCCGCACTAAATGCCCTCGAGGGCCACATGTGGTCCGCGGGCCGCGTGTTTGAGACCCCTGATCTTGATGCTGCACCTTCTCTGCATATGTGCTTTGCATCAAGGTGCAGTTTAACCTGCATGCTTCCAGGTAATCTTGTTACAAGCTTTTATGGCAGTTATAATAAGGAAAGTTTCTATAAAAATATGGAATATAGATGAACGGTGAACGAACGAGTTACGGCCCAGGTTTAGGCAAGAGTGTACAGCAGTCGTCAGCAGGGCAAGGCAATGACGGTTCCACGAAGGCAGTTGGGGACAACTGCACAACCAAACGTCCGTGGCGCTCCTTCGAATGGTGCCCCTTTGAATGGCGCCACTTTGTTATAAATTTTAGTGCTTGTAGAAGAAGAAACATAGATTAAAAGACACTCTCTAATCTAAGCAATGTTTGCACCTCGTTGAACTGCAGAAGTTATGAGCCAGGTAAAAGCTTGGTGGGCCTCTATTACCGAATAGTATCAACAATGCTATTTTTTAGTAATAATACGTCCGTCGTGGTCGTTTCTTGTGCACGTGAGAAGTGCCATCACTACTCAGGCAATTACATTGCAGTCCGTTTATTCGTTAGCATTTGTTGCGCGTATGTGCAAAGCAGACCTGTTTTTGTTCCAAGTTTATTGATTTAATGCTTGATGGAAGCCGAAAGGATAGTGAAAGTAGGATTGCAATATCAGTGGCGTAACTGACGGGGAAGAGGGGCGAACCGCTTTCCTAGCAAGCTACATATATAAACTGGGTCCACATTTAGCTTATATTACAGTTTCAGTATTCTTTTGTTTTTCTGTAGGTTGTTGATTTTTTGCGTTTTTCGGAATATTTTCTGGTGATTTAGGGTTTTAGTATAGCCATCCACACCCGGATTCACCATCATTTCTCAAGTTTTTTTCTAAGTGTTGGTTAGTGCCTCCCCTCCAGTAGCCCGTGGGCCCCTTTCAGCTAAGTTTTTCCCCTGGTTTAAACCTCTACTTACGCTATTGTACAATATGAAATACTCATACCTGGTTCCAGACTCTAAACGCCTCCTAAAGGAAAAGCAAATTTGAGCTTTGCTACCAGTGTTGTCCATAGTCCGCAGCAGACCTGTATTCAGTGCCGGTGTCAAGCGAAATTTCTGACCTCTGCGAAATTTCTGACCTGCTATTATTTTTCAGTTATTTTGCTTTTCAAAACAAAGAAATAACGTCTGGCAATTACTTTTCTGATGTATGTTATGTAAATTAAAACATTTTGGATAGATGTCAGGTACCAACAACAAGCTATAGCACGGGAATAACTTTAACCATTGAAAATTTTCGGACTTAGTCGTTGACCCCAATTATTTTTCTTTTTCTCACCCTAACCCAAACCCTAATCTGACACACTTACCTAAACACGAATTGCTAAGCTCTAATAATCAGTTTTTCAACGTATTTGGTATGTAGAATATTACTCTGTGCATGCGTACATGGTGTGAAGTCAGAAATTTCGCTTGACACCGGCGCTACCATTAGAAGAACTAGGTGGCTGCCTAGGGCGCTGGGCCAAACGGGCACCAAAAATACAATTGTGTGATCCAGAAAGTGACGAACGTACACCAAAAAAGGAATGAACATGATAAAAGTGAACGAAACACACGATCATTCGGTTTATGTGTTTCTGAATTGTGGTTTTAACAATTAATATAGTTTGCAAGTCCATCTATCTCCACAAGCTGCCCCTCGAGCTGGATACATGATTTTCATCTAACTATTTACTGGACTCCTGTCTTAGGACTTGAATTGTCACTTGTTAATGTAAGAAGAACCATTCTATTTCTAACCAAATCGGTAATACCTTTCAGGTATCTTTTCTTTTATCTTGCCAGAATAGCCAAATATTGTCGAAGACGGACGCGCAGCTTTAGGGTATATCTGTTAGACACTTTGTGTTGATACAAGATATTGTTGGGGACACCAAAAATGTTTTTAGTTACTGTGGAACGTGCGAAAAGTTTGGGTCCATCTTTTTCGACCCGCTTCGGACGTTTTGTGAATTGCTAATATAAGGCGCCTTTAAACTATGGTAATACCCTAAAAGAGTGGTTCCCAAACTTGTTCGAGTCGTTACCCAAATTAAGGTAGTGATTATGTCTTATTACCCTCAATATTTCGCAGTGATCGCTCATAATATAGAACAACATTGTGGTTTTGGTTCCGCATTACCCCTGAAGAATCGCATATCACCCCCGGGGGTAATTTACCCAGGGGTGTAGTGCCAAAAAAAGAGTTGTGGGAACGCCTTTCCCACGCGTTCCCACCCCACTGCACCACTGATTTAGGTTTAAGCCGAACTCTAACACTAAATATCGCTCAGATGCCCTCACACGCAAAATGCTCCTTTGGTTCTCGCAGTCCACTCAGGCAAACTAGTTTGCCTGTAACCTACTCCGCAACGGCCTTAAAACTTCAAGACTAATTACTCCGCTGAAAACAAGACAGCAGAGCAGGACCGGATTTACCAACAGGCTATGTAGGCTTAAACCTAGAGCCTCAAGGTCCAAGGGGTCCTCCAGCAACCTGTGATCCCCACAGAGTCAATTGCCGGTATGTGATCAGTTCCATAAATATTCGTCAAAATTCTGTATTAATCATTCATTAAATTTAGTTTTATTCACCTAATCCAGCTATATGTCCAATCCGCAGCCAGCATGTGGCCCAGTCGAAGTTTTTTTGCGGCCCAGTTTAGGTTTTCGCTGTGGTAAAAGCATCTTACATACTCACAACCTGTCCTTATTTTGATAATCTTGAATTTGACATGTTTGATGCTGGTGGTACTCAGTGCCACTTTATTACGTCTTTTACCATGGCAATTAGGATTCGGGCGCTTTCAGTTTATTAGCTTGTGCTAAATTCAATTTGCTAAGATCAAAGTAAGCCATTCAATGCGCGGCTCTCATAAATATGTCATTCAATGTGCGGCACTGGTTAAGTATTGAAATAATTTTTGGCTCAGTAAGCCACTTGGGTTGGACAGAGCTGACCTAATCAGATTCCGTGTTGACAATGCCGGGGTCTTCCAACGAGTTGCGATGAATCTCAATATGACCGTTGGTCAAGCGTCATTTCGACTATTATGTCGATTCGATATGCTCAAAACGCGTTGGTTACGTCCTGTGTTTGCTGAATCGTACCGATTGTATGTGTGAATTAGGCGAAAAAACTATTGGCTGTTCGTGTTTGAAATGTATCTGCTCAAAGCGTGAGGTTGTACTATTACAGATAAGAGCTATGTGTAGGGCTAGCAGCACTAACCTACAATAAAAACACAGTTGCTTCTGAGAAATACTGTAGTTTTGTTAGCGTTTCTATTACGTAAAGCTCCTTTGGTGTTTTTAGGTATGATTTTTTTCATTTTAATTTTCTTTAACAAAGTCATTCAAAAATCACATTGCTGTTGAATACTTGCGCAAGTTTGCACTGCTCCCATGCTAAGCCAATCAGTGAAGATTTTAAGGAGCTTCAAAAGCAAGCAAAAGTGACTTTGCCAACTGGCAACCACAGGACTCTACCTCAAAGAGGCAAAGAAAAGGGTAACAGCAAGAAAATGACAAAAGCACGTTTGGTCTGATGCCTTAGATTACTGGTTTTTAGTTTATTCATCACGAGGACCCTTTTTTCTTAGCGTGATGTTCACTAACTGCTCAGGAGAAAGGTGTATCAAAAGAATTAAAAATGAATTAAAGGTTGCAATGTCCAGCAGAGGTTGCCGCACTAAGCATTCGGTGCATTAAAAGTGACAAACTTCATTTTAATGAGTTCCTGGATGATCTTCTTATGAAGACGGCCAGAACAAAACCTTTTGAAATCGTTTACTGTGCTCTGTTCATCCTTAATATATTCGATTATTGTAGCTTTTTCGTACGTTTTTAACAATGTCAGCACAAAGGAGGTTTAAACCAGTCCCGTCGCCACGAGGGAGCATTGGTGGGCTCAGCCCCTCCAAATTTAAATATGAAGCACTATAAATCAGTGGAGATTTAAAAAAAATTTCTGAATGTCAAGACCCTGCGCAAATGTAAAGCCCCCTATTGAAAACGTTCTGGCGACTGTTCTGGTTTAAATCTCACATCGTTTCGCGCGACGGTTTCGTTGCGTTCGATCATATTAGCAGTCTGAAAAAGTAACAAACACGCGAATCGTGAACCTAGCAGTTGCAACCATTTGGGTGCGTTGTACTTGACGTATTTTGCTCGTGTGTGTGAGATTTTTACAGCCGCGGTAAGCGAATCGCAACAGTGGCGATTCTAAGGGATTGGCTGGTCCCCCAAGTTATGTCTCGAATTCATGTTCAAGTTTTTTTGGTTAGCATAAAAAATGCCCATGCAAGATAGACATTTACGTTGGCCCCCTACTTTTTCTTTGGCCCCAAAGTGGCCCCCCACTTTTGAAATTCTAGAATCGTCATTGAATCGCAACATGGTCCTCACGTTGTGCTTTAACGACTTTACGCCGCCAAGCATATGTGGAATTTATTTGTTTTTTCAAGCACAGATAAGACAAAAACAGATGTGAAACTTATGAAAAACGTAGGGCTTGTGTTTTGTCAAACATTTAACCAAGACGTTTTCGGTTGATCTGCCTGCAAAAATTAATAATCCTGTTCCCGCCATCCAAGTACGATTTCAACAATTCCGTGTTACTGATCGCTTTTGCGTCGAGGGCAGCACCAAGCGCAGTGATCGTGGGGCACTCTGGTAATGATTTATAATTTTTTATTGATGGTACTTTTAGAGCGGCAGTATCGTTATATTCGGCTTTAGCAAAATGATTAACCTTGTTCCATTTTTTCCTCGTAACAGTGGGAGAAGGGCCTCACAAGGTGATTGGCCTAGGGCAGGGTGTACAACCTTTTGCTGTTGCCGGCCGCATTACTTTTTTTTATATGAAGTACGGCCACCAATGAGTTCGAGTTATATTTATGAGATATGTTTAATTGTTTAATTAAGGAATAGGTTTTATCCGGTAAATTTCATTTACTTATACCTGAAAGTATAATAAAATGTCAAACATTTTAACGAATGTATTGAAAGAAACATCGCCATCCAGATTGTTACGCATCGTGTCGACTGATATTCTTGCCTTGCGTTTGTTTTGCTTCAATATTCAGTACGCCAGCACGGCCGCCAAATCTTATATTTTAAATTAAATATGGACTGCCGCAAATTTAATTATCGAAGGCCGCATGGTGCCGTACGGCCGCAGGTTGTGCACCGTTGGCCTAGGGCCTCGCATTAGCTAAATCCGGCCCTGCAGCAGAGTAACGATAAATGCAAACAATCAGACGAATCGTCGAGTACCCAAATACCATTGTTGATGTCACAAACAGTAATTGCATAATCATGCTACTGCTATGGTGCTATACACGAGATAACTTGTCATTTATTCATTTATGCTGCTCCAGGCGCTACGTGCAGAAATTGAAATGAAAAATCTAAATCTTCAAGTAACGTTTCTCGTGCAAAAAGATGTGGGAACGCGTTCCCACCCCAATACACCCGTGAATTTACCCCCAGTTTGGGAACCACTGCCCTAAAAGATCACATTGTCTGACCAACAAACACAGCCGCTTTTCTGACCTAGAAAAGGCAACCACTTTTTGTGATACCCAACAATTGTCACCACCAGAGAATCTACGACACTGAAGATCTTCTTTAGTGCCAGCCTGTTTGATTTCCCGGCACACGGTGACGACATTTGTATATGCAACCAGGTTGCAATTCTTCACTTGTGTAAACTGATGTCTACTAAATCATGAGAGTAGTTTCACAATTGTGATCATCTGAAGCTGTTTATTCTTTGCAATATCTAATTTGGCAATTCATGATTTTGGCAATTAACACATCAATAATGTTCTTTAAATTGGATGTTGACTATATCTGGAGCAAAATGACCTGTTTCTTTTGCTCTATACCAAAGAGTTTGGTTAAATTTTTGGCGGTATTTATCTTGAAACCAAAAACTTCCAACTACGACACACCTCCCTTTGCTACCTCTTCGAAATGTTATTTTGAAGGTGGCAGGTAAAAATAAAAGATCGATCCTGACAGTCAAGTAAAGGTTCATCAGTCGGTTACGAAATTTTAAAAGTGAAAGGAAGGGCGCGCAGCGCAAACAATGGATTAAGATCTCAACAACTGGCCGAGCAAATCAGTTGTTTGCAGTTAAACATTTGGTAAAAAGACGTCATTATTGTGTAGGAAAAATCGTACAATTCCCACCAAGAGTGATGGACAGCTGTCAAGCTTCGAACAACTATTAAGTCAAACATCTCAAATACCGTTTAGCGGCATACAGAAAGTTGCGAAATTGATTACTTGGTTTGAGTGCGGGCTTTGATGTGTAATTGTAGGTTTGGTTGACGCCTGTGTCTTTATTTGGATCGTTCACAAACGCTTCCGCTCCTTCCAAGAGGCAACGGATATCAAAACAACAGAACTTTATTTTCTGTCCTGGCATACTTGCGAGAGCACATAGCTTCACGAGCAAATATCTCGTGGTAATTAAAACGTAAAAGCACTGCGAAAGGCTGGCAAGTTTTGTAAAAAGAAAACAGTCAGTGCATTAATATTAGGATTAGCGGTGCGCTCAACTCCACTGATTTGTGTTTCACGTGTTCATCGGTTTAAGGTGAATAATTTGAATTGGAAATTTTCAAACTTAAAAATGTTAATTTATAAAATTTGACACCAAGTTAAAGACTTATTTCGAATAAATTCTTGTTAGTTAAATTCCAAACAGATCGGGCTAGTGATTAAATTAATAAGTGTTTACGAAACAAATTTAAACTTTCAACTACTAATTTCACGCAAGAGATCGGGCAAATAATTATTGACCCGTTTGTCTCCAAACTTGCAGTAAACGTTATATTATAACGTTAAGAATCGGCTGAATTGTACGTGGACGCGCACAGCAACGCATTGCCAAAAACAGACGTGAGGAAAAATTCCGCAAGAAACAGACATACCATGGTAGAGAAGATAGCTGAGAATTTTTTCTGTTGAAAATCTCCGCAAAAATACACTACAAGGGCCATGAGTGGTCCCACTAAGAAATCATGGAAGACCTCCGAAAAGAGCAGGGGCAAGACATTTCCCCACATTCTCCCCGTGCACGTTGAATGTGAATGACAAAGTAACTTCTTAAAAACTCGTTTTACCTCCTCTTTGCTTAATCTGTAATAATGCAAGTATTAGATCTTGGTAAAGGTAATGTGTTTTGCAACTTGGTTGAGGTAATTTGTTTTGGTTTATGTGGCTTTAAAACAAAAGTAAGAACATATGAAGTTTGTGTGGAGCTCATGCAATTTGCTGCAGCTTTGATTGATATTAACAATTTATGTTTTTTGTCATTTATAAACCTTGATGAATGTCAGTGGAGTTGCGGTAACGCCAGGGTTATCTTCTTTTATAACAAGACTTATATTTCGACCCGTACACTCTATGGCTGGCTGGCTGGAATTTTGTTCTTTGATAAGGAGAATGTTTTGTTTTGTGAAACAAAAAAACAGTTCAAGAAATAAGCATAGGACAAAAACCGTGAAATGGATATCATAAACGATTTACTGTGGAAAAAATCGGTCCTCGGATATTCAAACACTGAAAACCAAAAAAAATTGATAAGAGCTGGTAAAAATTACAGTATGTTGGCCACACAACAGCAACATGATTTTGCAGATTTTTAAACACGTTTATCCCAGGGCGTCTGTACACTTCAGGGAACACTAGGATTGTAACTGGTAAGTTGAAACAGTGAATTGATTATATTTCTTCTAAATAAGTTTTCCACGTAATAATAGGATGAACACAAATTATTTTTCCGATCTGAGGCGGACGCAATTCAGTTGAGGACAGTGGCGGTTCTAAGGGGGGATCTGGGTCGGCCAGCTGGCTCCCTGCTTGGCCGCCCCAGTTTTGTGCTTAATTTCACGTTCAAGTTTGTTTGATTGTCATATGCAGTAGATAACTTTCAGTCACCAAAATTTTAAACGATTTGAAGACTTTCGCAACGATTTTGACGATTTTCACAAGCCTATTTTTGGGTTTGATAGGTTAATCATAGCAAATCAATATTCATTATAACGGAAAATCACCATGCAGAAGAGGGCCCAGCTTTTTTCCTTGACCCCGCAGTGCCCCCCCAGTTTTTTCATTCTAGAATCGCCACTGGTTTGAGGAGGCTTTCAAATAACGGTCATGGCATTTTAAGTGAGTCTCGCATCAGCACAAACTATGAAGATTCCTTTGGTTTCCTGTGAAAATTTATCTGAAAATAATTTGAAGAGCAAAAACAATAGAACCCGTCTTTCTTTCTCGAAGGGGCAATAGAAGTTTTCACGGATCATCTCCATCATTCCCTTTCGTCACCCTCAATTTAATCTTTTTGTCTACAGCTAATCGTTATTTCCAAGACAGTCAAGCAACAACCCGGGATCCCGGACGGGACTTTCCCAACTTAAACTGGACTTAGGGTCATATTACTAAGTTAATCATGTATTATGACTTTTTCTTGATTCGGACTCCTTTATTGCTTATGAGACAAAGCTTTCTTTCGTCAATTATTATTTACGACCTTCAAGCAACAAATTACTCTGCAATACTTGCTATGTTTTTCAGTTCTTTCAACATTTCTCGAAGGTCAATTAAAAAATGTTGCTAATGAAGTGTATTTGTTTTAAAACAACTTTCCTATTTTATAAATTATTGGTAATGCATGCCATTATTTTTTAAAACAATTTTCCTTGAATTTTTGTTTGTCCTAAAACAAGGCAATAACTTCGGGAAAACTTCTGATCTAGCTTTCATTTAGTTAAAAATTAATTAAATCATTACACCGATGTATGGCCAAGATTGTACTTGAAAACGTCATTTCCCTATTTGGACTTGTTTGGTTCTAAAAATGTGGTAGAATTTTCCGTAAAACCTCTAGTACCAGTTCATGCTGTTAAGAACAGTACCGGCTTGGGTTTCACGTATTAAGGCTTTATAGCCAACCTTTTGTGTCTGTTTTCTGTTATAGGTAAATCACTCCAATGCTCAGGATTTTTTAAGACTTAGGTTGTTGTAAAATGTGCTTACGTTGCTGCAGATCAATGTCTATTCGCACGTGATTCAGTTTCTGCTTATGTAGGCTATGTGCATTTTTCTTTGTGTTATTACGTATTGTTTAGCACGATCAAGCTGACCAAGCGAGAATGTGGTCAGCCAAAATACGTGACACATTTCATATCTAAAATTTGTTTTACAAAAATCAAAATTCTTTCAGATTCTAACACGCGTACAAACTTTTCTTTTTTACTAGAGTTCTTATGAAGTAACATATCACAGACAAAAACAGGTGTCGCCAAAGAGCATATTTGTGAAAGCAAACACAAACTTCAAAAAAGTGTTGTGTCGTCAACATTCAGGTGTTGTTGAAGCAAAAATCGCGAATAATAGTGTAACTTTAGGGGTGATCACAGGAGGTGAAAATAAGGTTTTGGGTGATGATGCACTTATCAAGGATTTTTTCTCGGTGCTTTCGCCAACCGATATCAAACTGCTTTTGTACACACGCTTTCGTTTTCGTTATTAGTCAACTTAAGCCAATATGTTGAATATAAGACAAGAAATCTGACTTTCAAATGATCAAATTCATTTAACAATGAACGTTTTTCGGCTGAATTTTTAGTCATGAAAACGACATTGTTTTTTTTGTTGTTATTCGCGACTTGAAGTCTCAAAAAGAAAAACATTTGAAAAAGGATCTTTTATGTGAGCTTTGGTGGCAGTAGTTCACTTATACGTTGCAAATGTAACTTAAGCTATACACATTTAGCAACTCTGCATCGTGAGTTTGCCTATTCCATAAATCAGTGTTTGTAAAATTTATTATAATAAGTGTGCTTTACTTTTATTTCACTTTTACAAAAACGCAAATTGACAACAGACTTGTTTTGGTTCAAAACTGCGCGGTGACGTTATCAATGTTTTTTATGCTCTTGCTCAGCACTAGCAGCAGAGCACAGCTCGAATGTAAGGCATGTACAGTAAGTGCCCGACTGTTTGTTTTGCACTGAATTTCAGTTCAACGTCTCTCTCATTGAACTGAAGAGATTATTCTGACAATCAGGTTCGATCAATTGTTGAGTTGATTTTGAGATATTGAGAAAGTGCAATTCATGCTTTTTGGAAACACAAAAAGAGAGAAATTTTTCTTCAAAAAAGCATAAAATTTCGGTAATGTGTTAAGGCACTTGAAGGTATGCTTTCAACTTCCAGTAAATGTATCAACTTTATAAAGATAAACGTCACGTTTCAATTACCGCCACTTCTTAATGTACGTCATATTGAGCACTGCACACGCATCGCAAGTAAGTGAATTAAGAAGCAGTTTCAGCAAAACACAACCGTCCGCAGCATTTCCAACATGCCTCACCTAAATTTCGTTTAGATGTACTATAAACGTGTTATTTCCGTTGACTCTTATCGTAATTTTACGCAATCATGAAAACGACATTGTTTTGTTTTTATCTGAAAAAACGCAATAGGCCGCAACTTCAACAGCGTCATATTTCCATATAAAAAGTTCAAAGACAAGAGCGGCTGTTGTGTAAACGGGATAACTCGCCAGTGATAGCATCAAAAAACAGCGCAGCATAATGCGCGGATCGTGACCTGACATGCTTGATACAAAATGCCTGGCGGCCACAGGTCCGGCCGCAATCGCTTTTGCGCACACGCGGTAATAGTTTCGACACGAAGCTTCTTCGACCCATCTACAAGCAGCACTTTCACTGCAAGCCATCACTCTCGCAATCATACAACGCTGCGTGGATCTCTCTCTGAAGTGATGTTCGTCCTTGGCCGGAACAAGTATCGCGTCAGCTTCCACCGAAAGCGGTTATCGCACGTACACGGCTTTCCCTTGATTTTTCGTTATACGTTTGTATGAACGGCGTACGGGTGGGACACAAGTATAGGTGAATCACGCTATCAAAGGAAAAATTTCTCTGGCAAAGTAGGGTAAAAATTAGATGGAATTGATGCGCCGTGAACCCCAAATACGAGAAAAAGGTAAACTGAACGTTTCTGATTCTGCCTTTGTTCTTTCCACCGATTATGCAGCCTTCTGCACATTGATTGGAATGGTTAAAGCAAGTAGCAAAAGTATAGCACTTGTAGCAAAATCAAGTTGTTTAGACTTTGCAAACTGTGATACTTACTCTTTTCACCATCGTCACGATGCACTTACTGATTATGCAAAGTGTTTCCAGCTTTGTGTCCGGTTCAGTTCTATACAGATTCAACTAACCTATGGTTTGCGAAAATTTTTCTCATCGCTTGACAACTGCTGTTATGGGCATAACGCCACTTTAGAGAATCAGCAATCAGTCTGGCTTTAAGCTTTGATAACCCAGAGTTCAGTTAGACTGTGCGAACAAAGAATATAATAGATTTTTCTTTCAGGGTTGTGACTAAAAAAGCTAATGAAAACTTGGTTTATCCCAGTTGGAAAGACTTCGCTTCGTTGAAAAAGCGATGGAAGTCTCTTTGAAACTTTTTCGCAAACTTTTATCTTTGGACCAGTGTAAACGGTGTTTGGCATTACAGCGTCTGAAAGTTTAATCCTATAAGCATAAAATTTTGACAAGGTTTTTCCCGCCTCGTCGGGGCTTGATGAAACTCTCGGTTTCGCTGAGGAGATTTAACGCTTATCCGGAACCGTTAATCATGTCTACTGTAATTATTTCTTATAAATCCATTTGAAAATATAGAATGTTGTGCTGGAAACATAATTTTAAATTATTGGGTGGTCATCTGTAACAGAAAATGCTATTCCTTCTTTGTTACCCAGAAATATAACGCATGTGACTACATGCCACAGATCTTGTCTTCCTGTTCCTGTTCCTTTCTGCTGATGAAAACTGATTCAGCTAACCACAAATTAAAATAAAAACTAGCGGTACTTGGTCGTTGACGAGTGTACTTTTAGTGTTTTTTCCGTTTTGTCTGCAGTAAGTGGCCAATTGTGAAAGCTGACGCAGTTCTGACGACGTTGTTACTTTTTAGAGCACCAACAACTCGATTGGTTATAATCTGTACTAAATGTAGTTCTGTGTCAAAAAAAATATATAATGTCGCATATCGCATATGAAGTTACATTTTATGATTTATGGGTGAAGGAAGATGTCTAGGCAATTTGTGTCGCAAGAAAATTTCAGAGGTGCTTCCCGTTGTGTAAAATAACTCCAAAAAGCATTTACGTAATTTGGATCGGAGTTTGCTTTGAAATGTGATATATCCGTAGTCAAAAGTTCAAGCATCAGTAGATTTGCCAAGCTAACCATCTGCTCTCCTACGGTTTTTTCCGATTCTTAAAATGTGTGCTTTAGAATTCCACTGTTTCTTGTGATGACAACGTTTTTTGTTATGCCAGCACCAAAAACAAGAACAATTCAAAATGAAATAAAATTTAGCTAACCGTGCACTTAAATGAATAGTGATTGGTGTGTTTGTGTATACCAGTAGAACCGCCTTGCAATTTATAACCTGGAATTGTCACACAACCGATGATCGATTTTCATTTAATAGCTTGTTGCTGTAGTAGATCATGGCCATTATCGTTGACCTGACCCACTGAAACGCGATAGCAAAATGCACGAGTACGCTTTTATTGGGACATTACGCAACTGCACTAAGCGATGGCGGTCTTGCTCTCAATAAAATTAGCTTTAACAAACAAATTTTTTGGTGATAAGGTTCGTTCCACCATCTTTCCAGCTTATTTGCAGCCATTTTAATGTTGGAGTGAAAGCTGTGGACAGTCGCTGACCACTGCAGTGGAGGCGTGCCATGTTTATCTTCAAAAAGAATTTATCAGCGCTTTCAGCTCCTTTTTCTTCAAACAAATGCTGGGATTTTCTCACATGAATGTTTTTGAAGATGGCCAGATGCAAAATTCTAATACAAAGTATTCCTATCGATATATTTTGTAGAAATCCAGCAGGGAAGCGGTTTATGAAATACTTTTTCAAAAATTTTTTGTGGGGGGGTTAAAGCAAAGATTATGCCGAATATTAAAATACAGTGGACAAGGTGCAGATAGTGATATCGGGACCACACTTTGGATAGGTTCAGGCAGTGTTTTCACTGGAGAAGTGTGCGGACGTGCGATTACACACTTTGCAGACAAATTGAGTGTTCTCATTCGAATAACGACCGTAATGCATTGCTGTTGTGAAGCACAAGCGTTTTTAAAGTTGAAAAAAAAGTTGTTTGCTTCGTCTCAGCAGAAAAATCGGCGAAAATCCGGGTGCGTCGTTTCGACATGGTCGAGATTCTTATATGGCATTTGAAGCTTACTGCCACGTCAATATTCGTTTGTGCTGTGGACCTGACCTGGGCTCACTTCCAAAAATGGCATGAACTGCAGTTTGCATAACCCTGTAAATGGTGGAAACACCTGAGTTCCCTTTTTTGAGTGCCTTAGGTGTGTTGCTCCTTGACGTCTCGAGTGTCTGTTGACTTTTACTCTTGCGAAACGGAAACTAGCTTTCAAAATATACTTGAAACCAAGGCATGAAGGACGCCGGAACTCTCATATTTACAACAATTCAAGCAAATCGATTTGTAAAAATAAAAATACCGATTAAACTTAGATGCTTCAGATAAGTTTTGCAGAAAGCTTTTCGACGGTAATGAGTAACTTTAGCATCATTCTTGCATCACAGATACTACTCAGACAAGGCGGGTTGGCAGTCGCGTATCGTTGCCAACATTGTCGAAGGTGATTTTGGCTGTCTTCAGAGTTTTCTTCGTATTCGAAACGTAACTGTTATGACCCTGTCAGTTCAAATAAAAACCTTTAAAAGGTTAAATCGATTTTATAACCATGGACCGAAGTTAAAACAGAAGTAAGAACTTCCAACGCATCAATTAATAACAATAAAAAACACGTGATTTATATAAATGCAAACTTAGAACACTCGCACACGACTGATGTTTTTCACTGCAAGCTTACTATCATAAAAAGTCACTACCGCAAAACACGAAATACACGTCATTACAGCTACGTGGATTCTTATTCACCAAACAGAAAAAAACTTCAATGGTGGATTTTCCAGGAATCAACAGTTTTTTTGAAAGGTTATAGATTTTGAGAACATGTTATAGAATAACGTTGCTCTAAATTCTTGCTACACCTCTGCCGTGACTCCTTTGACCCCATCGATGAAATCGGCCATGTGTCTGTCACATTGATAAACTTTCCACGAAGCTTGTGTCCCCTTATAGCACAACCATATCATTGTATAGAAAGGCCGTTTCGTCTTTTACAGGACGGTTTTACTTCGGACAAACATTTGCAAGTTGTCTGCCTTTCTCGTTTCAGGGCATGAGATGTGTCTTCATCTACTGCTAAAAAATTTATTGCTCTATTTCAGAATTATAAAAATCACTCAGCGATGTGCAGCACAAAACATTTTATCAGGGATTTTTTAAGGTGTGTTAGGGACCCGATTCCGGTCTATACCGGGTGCCTAACGTTTTCCACAAATAAGCTGGTTTACAACTATTTTATAAATTTGTCTCGTTAACGATAGCGTTGATATTTTGGTTGATACTTCTTTACATAACTTTTGCATGGATAATACCTGTGAAGTACCACTTCGATCTTGTCGCGCAGCAAGATGCTGGGAAACCGGAAAAGGTTTCAAGCAAGAACACTCATTTAATGAAAAGGGCAAACGCTAAGAACTTTTGGATTTATCCATAAGTTGTTATGAAACATATCAACCTATAAATCAAAATTTCCAGTTCAGATCTTGCTAAACAACACAGCGTGATCTCAAAAGTTTTTTTCAAAAGTATAAGGACGTCTGCCCCATTAATGTTTTTGCATTTATCGTATATCGCTGTTACGAGGTGTCAATTGTGCGAATTAGCAAAGTTACCAGTCAACATTTCGAAATGAAAAACTTTGCACGAATTCTGCTCAAACCGGCTTTTTAACACATTCGAAGCAGACCTAAAAAATGTAGTATTCTTTCCTCTGCTCAGTATCGGCCTCTCAACCTTGCAACGGTTCGGAGGCAGCGAACAGTGTGTCTGAGCAGTCTTTCTGTTTGTGGTTGAGTGTTGGGCTTTACTTTGCTGCTTTTGGCCAGAGAGTCGTCCTCTTCTAAAAACTGGTTTTCGTTAACTTGATTATTACGTAAAGCTCTGTAACTTGATGCTCGTTTCACTGCCGAGCTGATCCTCGGCGTTGACCCGTATCGATGCCAAATCTAATGCTTTGCTGAAGTGCTAACATACACTTGCGCTCAGTTTGCCAGTGATGCTACTTGTAACTACAGCAAATCTCGACTTTCAAGCCAAGCCCTTTAACGGGTTGTCAGGCCAGCTTCTGTTCGGATTTAATTGAACATGGTTCGCTTCTCATTGATATTTGCCGACAGAAAAGAAGTCGTGAGTGGTGCTTTTTAAATGTTTGCATGTTTTGCGCAGTACATTTTTCTAATGCCTAAAGGTTTATCAAGACTAAAAGGGAAGATCTTGAAATTGTTACGTTGTAGAGTGGTGCAGCTGAGTCAAGCTCACCTCAACTCGTGCTCTTTTGACATCTACAGTATGCGAGTAATTTGGTTCGCAAGCGGGTATTTCAAAAAAATTTGGAACGTAGATATCGAAATTGGCGTGAGAAAAACATGCAACTTTATTTTAATATATTCTTTTCACAATAAATTTAATGTTTTTAAAATAATTTCATGAAAAACATCGAAAAAACAAATCTGCCCAAAAATAAACTATGTTGAATGAGATCACTGTTTATCGAAAGGAATCCTTTCACAGTTAAGAATCAGAGATCTTAGCTTACAGAGTAAATATTTCGTCTGCTACGTGTAGGCATCATCAGCTCTGCGAAGTGCATGAAATATAAAATAGAACTAAATAAAACCCACGAAGAGTAAAGCTACAAAATAAGATTATCTAAATGAAAAATTGCACCTCCAGCTGCCCACTTTACTGTCCATAAGAAAGGAGAAGGCCACAGTAGGAACAACTAAGCAAAACAAACTACCAAGTGTGCAGTGGGGTAACAAACAAAATAACAGTCCATTAGGCTACATTTATTTATTTATTTATTATTTAGTATGACTCAGCTAATAAACAGGAACAATACTGATCCAGAGCCATCGCGCAGCAAGGAAACAAATTGTCAGTGGAAATTAAAATAAATGAAAGCACAATGGCAAAATAACTGATCAATGTAAACAAAGAGTGTCACTGTGTGACATAAGATTGATGTAACGGATGGGCACCAAACAGCCGTTACAGGAGGGGGATAAACTGCTCGCGCGATCTCCCGTCTCGTTGACAAATACGCTCGCCACAACTGCCAGTGGTGGTCAAGATTATATTCACAACGC
>Ga0210059_1000340_pt1 | contig 56407 bp, 32 predicted proteins | sample Ectturendosymbi2_FD_188042 | JGI IMG/M metagenome (GOLD analysis project Ga0210059, IMG submission 188042) | Ecteinascidia turbinata endosymbiont from Florida, USA - Sample 2 (SPAdes) (version 2) | ecosystem: Host-associated > Tunicates > Ascidians > Unclassified | place: Key West, Florida... | reverse complement strand
CAGAGATAACATCTCTGCATGCAGAGATAGCTATCTCTGCCAGAGATAACATCTCTGCATGCAGAGATAGCTATCTCTGCCAGAGATAGCAGTTTTTGTGCTAAATCTGTCAGATATAATATTTTTACAAACGGCGCCCCATATCCATACACCTTAGCTGTGTGCACGGTTACTGGAAGGCTTGCTATTGTTTACAAATGTAGCTGATAGCAGTAATTCCACTCAAGATGTTTTTTGGCTTGGTAGTTACACACGGGATGCGCATGCAGTTTACAAGAGTTACAAGCCTTCAACTGTTTGCAGGTCTCTGTCTGTATTTTCATCAATACTAGTCTATGATTTAGACTACAGTACTGTATCACTCAGTAACTTCTAGACATGGCATATGCACTATATTATTTATAAACATGTAACTTTGAGGTTGACTTAAGAATTAAGATTAGTCAAACAGCATTGATGAATCTCAATTATCAAGTGAAATGTTTAAATAATAATTATGATCTGATATTAAATATGATCAGCATTTATTTCAAAAAGTTAAGCTTAGGCCTACAGCTCTAGTGGAATTAGAAAATTTTCTTCATCATTTCATGCATGGTGTTTTCCACAACATTTTCTTGCACACAGCAATTTCTTCAGGGGATATGTACTACAGAAATGGATACAATTTTTTGATGCTATGCACTAAATTTCTGCTTGTATTGTTATGCATGAACACATGTCAAAAAATGTCTTCAATTACAGTAAGGGTTTGCAGTGCACAGTACATCACACAAAACTTGTGCTTAACCAAGATGTGATCATATGTATTTGAAATGAAAATGCTTTTATACCTTTTCAGCATTTTTATATCAAATAGTTTTGCTACGTTATGTTTCAATTAATCAAGTTATTTGTTCTCCTAGAAATTAAGAGGCAAAACAGTAACAATAAGCTTAGCATAACCATTTAAAACAACTGTAATTTCTCGGGAACATTTTGGATGTTTTTCTAAACCAGCTAAAGTTATTTAGCAGATTATTTAGTTAATAATATGGAATGTATGTTTTGTTTTTCATTGCTCATTGTTTTGAAAAATAGTAAAACTTAAACACTATGAAAAATTCAGCAAAATTATGTCGGTGGTTTTAAATCATTGCTTTGTGCAGTTTTGTTTCCAAAACACTTTCATAACATATAGGCAGTGGCTACAGAACCACCTGTGGATCTTTATATTTGAAACCTTATTTTATTGCCACCTGTAACGTGATAGCAACACACATCGAGAGTGCAATAGGGTTGCTAGAAACGTACTAAGGGTAAAAGGTAAATGGAAAAGCTAACTGTAACCTTAACACTAACCTTAACGCTAACCCTAATGCTAACCTTAACCCCTAAATTTAAACTTTGGAACCCTGAAAGAATAAGAAGTAACGAAAAAGTGGTCCCATGAATTGAAACGTGCAAGCACTACTACCAAAACGAAAGTCACCAAGGTGAGAGTTGAACTGAAAACCATTGGCACAGCAGAAATAAACAGTACTGCTACACTACCACGACAGTGCCGCTTGAGTGACAAACTCAGCGTTTTATTCGAACTGCATCATGCGAGGTGGTTCCGTAGCCACTTCCTAACATTTATATGTTTTATTCTGATAAATATGTAAATTAGCTGAAATGCAAGCATATGTATTTTTTGTTGTTGTTTTAAAAAGTGTATCACGTATATAAAGTTAAACATTTTAAATTAAACTAATGATTATGTCTATAACTATTTTTCTAGCTAAATCTCTAAAGTATCTATTTTTGGCTTATATAGTACCAAAAAGAATAGGAAGTTTTGAGAAAGACTGTACTTAATTGTTACCTTTCATTATTAGTTACATGAATCCTTGACTACTCTATGATACTGAACAGGGATTTTTCGCTTGTTTTGAAATAAAATTAAAAAAATTTAGAAGTTTTTGACAGAACCAAGATTTTGTTCTAAGAAATCTTAATTCTGAAATATTATTAGAACAAAACAAATTTAGTCAAATATATTTTTACAATCTGATGTTTTTTGTCATTTTTAAGATATTTGTCTAAAAATAATATATACAAATGGGTATATATGCTTGCTGCTACTGAAGAAAATAATTTTATAGTTCCCCGAAAGATTTAAACAAATTTTGCAAATGTTTTGACAGACTATTTTGTGGTCATTCAAAAATTTTAGGATGCTTATTTCTGACAGAAAATGCTGATTAGAAACAAATGTTTTATGTGTGCTGTCAGAGATTCACTTAATAATATAGAATGCTAAGCAAATAAGAAACTAGTTACCCGAGATACTGAGTATGAAATAAATTAATATTTGAAGTGTAAACCACAACGCGAGCTCATGCAAAATCTTTCAGCTCTCACAACAAATCTGTTTTTGTCTAGTAATGACATGGTTTTTTTAGTCTTGAGAACAATCTTAACTTTAATTACAATCTTTGACAGCACTTTTGATGTTTTACATTAATTTATTTCAATTTTTTTATTTCATTGATTTGGCGCAGACCTGTAGTCCATGCTAATGTTATTGCAACATGCTTTAATTTTTTGTACTGAAAAGAAATTCACATACAACTTAAAGACACCTAATGATGAAATGTTGATTGTAATCATGTGTTGGCAACTGAATAATTTTTTTCTGTGTGTTTTTAAATATACAGAATGGTACGTTTGCTTGCTATGTCAGAATTTTATAGAGTCTATTTTACAGTTGCTTTTTGCTAATCTTCTTATGCTGCTTTAACTAATGTGTTTATATAATTCACCTCATCAAGTGAGCCACCTCAGAGTAATACAGGCATGCAAGAAATTTTAGATAATGCTCAGTTTTTCAATGGGCAAGACAGGTATCTGCATTTGTTGTTACAATTTGTTTTCTTCTTAATACATTTTGTTTAAAAAATTTACATACTGAAAAAGCTATTTAATAACATTTTGAGTCAGTGGCTTTCAACTGGCAATATTAATATTTCTTGTAGTTTTGAGACGTTGAAGTTGAAAATTATCTGAAAGATAGTATGAAACTTGTTTTTTAAATAACTCATATATTGTATGATTTGTGGCCAATTTCTTGAAAAAAAACTATTTTTCAATGCTTAGAAATCACTAATTTTTTTGTGATTCTTTGGAAGTTGGGATCATTGTGCAAAAAATGTTCAACTGAATTTTGTAAGAAACGCCAGCAAAGTGTTTTGAACAGTCACTTGCAAGTTATACTGTAGATGTTTGGAAACCAGTGCTACTTATTAATGTCTCAGCACTTTTACATCCAGTTCAAGCCAGTGTGATGAGTCCAAAGTATTTGGAAAACGAAAAGCATGGAGATCAGAGGTCATTGACAAACTTACAGTTGCTCCACAGTCAGACCTTATTGTTACACACGTCAATCAGACCTGGGACTTGCAAGTATGAAGATTTGGTTTTAATAAATTTGTTTGTAATTAACATAGCACAAATACATACCATGGAGTTCAGACCCATTCATTTTTGTAACTTGTAATATATGTTTCTTTACCAAGATTTTGCAGTATGTTAGTAATTTCCTAATGATGTATGTAGATTATAGATTTATTAAAATAATGTATATGGATTACAGGCAAGTGACAATGCAACTAGAATAGATTATGGGCAAGTTGCAATGCAACTAGAATTTTGCAAGATAAGTTTTTTATCAAGTTGAAGCAATGTTCAATAAATTTATAAACCATTTTGATGTATTGTTATTTTATTACTCAGAAGACTATTTATATACCAGACGGGTGTGCATGCATTTTTTGTGTTATACAATAACATTGCTTTTCAAAATAAGGATAAATTAATAGCAAGATCTGTTTAGTAGATACAAAGCAACATGACTATGCTGCAGACAATATTGGCTATAAAACCTTTAATTTCAATGGCCTGGCTAGTTTTGGTGTAAAACTTCATGTGTTTGTAGAAAGCAAAGGAGTTTAGTGCTGTACCTAGTCAGGGCCAAACATCAGAAGAATGGTTGAGCAACCATAGCATTGAATATCAGAGGCTAACATTGAAAGATTTGCTCCAGAAAGGGCAACAAGTCAGGTATGTATCTAATTAGTTGTGCTTCAAATAGATTAATTGTAAAAATCTTTGACTTTTTTATCAATATGCAATTATGCATAATAAAATTCTCTAGAAATCAGCAAGATTAAGTTATGTTGAGTCTATTCTTATCATTTGTCAAGTACAAAATGAATGCATTTTTTATTTTGTGGTAAGTATACTAAGAATTTTTCAAGAAAGCAGTGGCTATCTGGAAACCAAATGTGATGTAATTCACCTAATAATCATAAGTAATCTAGTACATAAACATGATCAAATGTTAGTTGTCATTAGGGGCATGTAGTACAGAGTTTAACGAAGACTGTTAACTTGTATTTTTCTGTGTCTGTTTTTCTTAAATGATTAAAAGGTAAAAAATTCAATATCACAGAATGTTGTTTGAGCATCTTTAAGTAGAGATAGCTCACACATGCAATTGGACAACCAGTTTTAATTTTTCCATAATAATCTAGTAAAAATTAAACATACTTCAGTGAATTTTTTTTGCAAAATTTGTAAATGAAGTTTGTCAGTATTGAACTTTTTTGCTATGCATACTTGCATTAACTCATATTGGGAATCAAGCAGCAATAAACAAGTTCAGTATAATGGTAGCATGAAGTAGTGTCTGTTTTCCTCTTTAGCAACGGCAAAAGTTGATAGATTTGTGTGTGATGTAGAATTGGTTGCAACATTTCAATAAGCAAGAATGAAACCAATGCAATCATTTTTAGAATAAGATCATCACTCATCAAAAGTATATTGCTTATCCCAAAACATGTTTTGCTGTCAAGTCATTTTTTTCTTACACATAAGTAGCTAAAACAGTTGACTTCTTGATTTGCTTGTTTTTTTTTGATATAATAAGAGCATACTTGTAGGATTGCTATGGTGAATCACAAGTATTTGCTACAGAGGATGAACATTACAAAGTGACTGTATGAGAAATTTGGGCTGAGGTGGCCATATATATAAATTAGGTTTCACTTTAATCCAAGTGTTTTTTAAGCACACATCAAACAATGTAAGCAGATGATTTTAATGTTAAGGTGATGAGAAAGCAAATGAAAATAGAAACAATGATCTCAGAATGGTTTAACCTGCTATACTTTGTTCTGAAATCAGTAATTTAAAATTTAGCCTTGGCATTTGACCCATATGTGTCTACAACTCACTAAATTGGATAGGTATTCCACTTAACGATTTCAGAGAAACCTAAACGTTTGAACTTCCAAATTCTAGCTGGTTGATGGGTGTCAGAATTTTGCCACTGAACTAATGTGCACTTCAACAGTGCTTGCTTTATAATTTTGTTGTCAAGTCTGCTACACTAGCACTTTTTTACTGTTTACAGGAAGGCTGGTGAAGGCAAGCACCTTGTATTTGATGCTACAGTGATCACTGAACTGGAATACAAGCTCAATCTGTATGTCACGGTTATTGATTGTGACTACTATATGCATAACTGCTTTTGCTAATGGTTAATTTCTTTTAGGGCAATCGAGAACTATCACAAGCGAGTAAAATGGTTGCTGGAAGGAAGTAAAAAAGTAAGTTTGCACCACGTCCATTGGTTAACCAGTGCTTATCTCTGTGATTTGATAGGAGATCCAGGTTTGTGGTGAAAACTTGGCCACATAAATGAAACTTTAGTATTGAGTGAAAGTTAGAAATTGGAAACTTTGCAAAGTCGTAACAGAAATGCAAGCCAAAAAAATATAATTTAATTGGAATCGTGTTGGATGTTTTGGAATGAATAAATGTTTGTCATCTTAAAAAAAAGTCGCCCGAAATGAGTTTCTTATAAATGAAGCTCTTTTGCAATGGATAAAGTTAAAAGTCTCAGCTTACTGATCAAAGTTTAAGCATATTTTATGTTGGTAAAAGTCATCTTTGAAGCCTCTCAGCTTGGAAGACGACAATTTGGCGCGCTAAGCCGAATCGTCTTTATTTGTGTACTGTAATTTCAAACATGTGATGCTCCTTTCAATCTGCTAATTCTTCTATGAATTTTATATCTGCGAAAAATGTTGGGTAAATATTTGACATGGGTTTGGCCATTAGCAGGTGGTATTTATTTGCAGCTTAAATGTCAACTTTGTTATTTTTAAAGTTGTTTGGATTGGTCAAGGGTGAAAGAGTCGGTGTTCTTATAGATTCCTCCGACGCCAACACTGGCTTCGGACGCTTGCAGGACTTTCAACAATCCTTACTGGTATGTTATCATGTCTAACGGCAGTGTTGTGGCCAGTTTTTTAATTTGGGAGAGAAAAGTTGGAGTACAAAAACCGGAGTTGAGTGCTGTAGAGATGTCACGAAATTCTGTAATTTTTCATTGAAAAGGAGAGTGTAGAGCAAAAGTTGGTCATTCGACTTTTCCTGCATCCGAATATCACCAAAACACGTCAGCTTTTTACAATTGTTTTTGTAGTTAAATACTCTTCTTTGAAAAATAAGGGAGGCATTGCATCAGTCGCCCCCTGACCACGCCTATGCTTGCCAGGTATTTTTTAACAAGGAACGTTTCCCACTTTGTGAATAAACCAAGTTACGCGTGTTTGTTTCTCAGTACCTGGTAGACGAACAACTTCAACACAAGAAGTCGCTGTATCTTATGAGCTTTGGCTCCGAGTTGGAATCATTATGGAAGCATGCACGTGATGTGAACATCCGAACGTACGTCGCGCTGTGTGTTCCGTTGTTGTGTAGTAATAGTTACAAAATAGACTGTTAAGGTTGTTGCTGCAAAGCAGTTCTGTTGATCTAATTAGGATGGTGAGTTGCGAGCTGCAGTATTTTATTTGTGCGTCTTTTTAGTATACTTGTTTTGATCGCTTTTGTGAATAAGTGAAAAACTCAATTGCACACGTGTTAATACACTAAAAGGAAGCCCGTTTGTACACACGGGTCATTTTAGGGGAGGCATACGCCTAGGAGGAACTTAATCATGAGCAATACTGAGTAAAAGTTATGTCCTACAAGACGGCGTCAGCTTTTGTTTGTTTATTTGGTTATATAAATTTTTTTGGCACCAAGTTCCGGGGAACCTGTCAAAGATGGAATGTACCTAATACTTCACATGGTTGCGGATAACATTATGCTTCTTTTCAAAGCAGTCACTTGTTCAGTATGAGGTCGAAATTATGCCACATGGCGTTTTCTCCGTTGAAAAAATGTCCTCTTAAACTCGCAAAGCCTTTGTGTCGGTTTTTAGAGGTGGCATCGTTGGATCTTGTTTGCGTTCAAATATAAGCGTTGTTCAACTCCCTGAACCGCGTGCGTATTTGACGGAACAGATACTTTTTCGTTGGTACTTCTTCGTATTGAAATTTCTATTTCTTGTGGTTTGACGTTTGCCTATTCCGTTTTACAGATTAGAAGAAGCTCGTGATCTTATACGTGGTTTACACCCGTCCGGGGGATGCAATCTGCTAAAAGCTTTCAAAAAAATCTTGAAAGTGAAGAAAATCACTTCGATCCTGATAATACTAGGAAACTGGTATGAACTTTGTCAAGCACGCGCAAACACTGCTCAGGTGAATAATAGACTGACTCGAGCTGTTGTGTTTCAGCCCAGACCAGACGTCGAATGTTTTGTTTGATTACATCGAGCAATGCCTGCTTGGGAAAAAAATTCCCATCCATGCCGTTGCGTATGACACGAGCAATCATCTGACGCACGAAACTTTGAAGAAACTTGCTGAGACCTCCGGCGGGAGATACCATTGCTACAACTCGTCTGACGACAGAGAAGTTTACAAGGTGCGAGTTTCTGACGAAACGAAGCTTGCGCATTTTTTTTCAGCTTTCCTGGCTTCTGTACTATTTGTATGGTGATTTTGTCATGAAAACCAACATGCTGATAAAGGTTTTTTAGTTACCTTTTTTTGTTAAATTTGGTGACGGCGATTGGCGGAAGGTCGAAGCCTGAATTGTGCTTCTTGCCGGGGCGGTTGAGGTGAACGCTCTTGCCCATGGAGCGCTGCGGCAATTCACTCAGTGGTTGTGGATCGACCACCAAACCTTCCAGTTGAGGGGCGGACACTTTACTACTGAGCTATTGCCGCCCCAGTTGTCTTTTTCTAGTCACATTCTCGAATAAATGTTGTGTGATGACAACTTCTCATCTACTTCATGCGCAGAGTTTCGACGTGCAACTTTTGCTGCGTGAAGCGCAAAGATCCATTGATGTCATATCGAAAATCAAACAGATGCGGACAGGAATGCTCGGCGATGCATTGATAAGCATAGAAAATGAGGTAAGCAATCAGCCAAAACTTGTAGATTTTATAAGAACCTATGCTGGCGTGATGGAAGGTTTTACAGGTTTAGCTATCCTGATCACCACTGCCGTTAGGTATTAGTAAAACGATTCGTTTCTATTTCTGCGTATATTCAAACTGCTTTTGCAGATATCAATGGAAGTGAAGCGATTATCGACAGCTCGCTTCCTTCCCCGCCCTCCCAACCACCACCGACCCCTCAGCGTCGAAACCCCCAACTTCCACCCATGTACGTCGGTGGAGTGGCTCGCTGAAAATGGACTTCGTGCGAGGAACTTGAATCTTTATCAGGTTGTACTGCAGCGCCAAATTCATTTTACGCCGGTGATTTTTTTCCTTTCACGTCATCTTTGTGCGCAGGTCCTGGCTCCCAACGCTTTTGATCCGGTCCGGGATTTTATTCCGATTCTGCGCAAACCTGTCGGGTCTAAAATACACGAGGTATTGTCGTCTCACTCTTTCTTTTATGACTTTATGTCTTTCAGTATTTTTTGTTTCGTTTTTTTTCAAAGATGAGACTGCTTCATGAACTACACTTCGCGCTTTAAATTTATTTTGCCAGTTTAGGAAAGGATGTGAACTAGACGAAAATGAGATTTGTTAGTTTGAATATATTTTTTTCGAACAAACCAAGATAGTAAAGCGGACAGTTGCGACAGACTTGTTTAAGTAAAGAGAGTTGGTACTTTTTGAACAACAACCAAACAAAATTTATGTAAGAAATTGTTTTGCTATAAAATCGCGAGTAGCGTATTAGTGGAACGTTTTGCAGTTTGTTTCATGACACCTTGAACTGTAACAGATTAGCAGCGCTGGAAGTTACGCGATTACTTAAAGTGAAATTGGAACTGTTGCTTCACCAAATTAAAATGTCGGGTTTGCAAAGCAATTTGAAAACCAGTCAACAAACGTTAGGCCGTTAACAAACGACCCCACCAAAACCCGTTCCACATCTGTGTCAACATCTAAAACCATAAATTTTACATCTGACCTTTCCTGTTTGCGCCAACTTCCTTGTATTTACTTCTGTTGTTACCACTTGAACGTTTGCAACTTTCAGCAAGCAATGCAACAGTTTGAATGGCACGATGGGTCTATGAAAAACATACACGTTGATGTCGCCATGGTGTACGAATATCAGGTGGGTGTAACTAAAAAAAGTTGTATGATGTGGCGCTTTTGCAATTCTCATGAGATGCCGCAGCTAGATTTACGACGTAGAGAAAGGGATATTTCTTGTTCTGGCTTTGCTTCTGGCAAGGTTTGCAATTTGCATACTCTAAAATCGTTGAAGCGATGCCGAAACTACAAGGTGATGCTTGCTTTAGCTTTCTTTCGCCACAGGTCGACGCTTTTTGTTCAAATTCGTTTCGTTCTGATCGCATTTTATGAAAGCAGCGTCAAGTGATAACGACCTGAGTCCGTTGTTTTGCGCAGAAGCAACTCGGAGCTGCTGTGAAGGCTTTCGAGCGAAGAGTGGAGTGGTTGGCCTCGGGAAGTCGTAGCCTTTGGGGGACGATATGTGAGAAGCGGTATATGAATGTGTTTTCACTGCAGATTTTCGTTCCATGACTGAGGGTCCGCGCGATTTTTGTGCTATGCTTAGGAAATTTATGATTGACTGTTGTACGCTCAAAAACAGTCTTATTCCGTTTGACATACTTCAGAAACTCAAGCGCTCTCTATCACAGACTTTAAAATCTACGTTTGAAGTGACGTACTAACTGTTTGTATACGGTTGAATTACACCGTTCGGGTATACAGTTTAAACTATAGTTTCCAATTTGTTTGTTTAACTACAAAGTGTCTGAACAAATCTGCAAATCGCAGTTTTGGATTTTTGCAGAGTAATTATCCTGATGGACACGTCCATCTCGAACAAAGCTTACGTAATCCACATTCAGCATTCTTTACGGCTGCTTATGGAACAGCAGATAGCCAACAAGCAGGCTTTCAACATTATCGCGTAAGTGGAAATGCGGTGCCTGTCTCCATAGAAAAACGATAGAAATTTTTACCCGTAATCTGTGTTTTTTTACAGCTACGGGAGTCATCCTAACATGTGGAAGCCTCACATGGTCAAACCTACTCCAGAAAACCTTCAGTCTGCTTGGCTGTAAGTCTTTTTTCAGATAAAGATAAATTGATTCAAGTTCGACCAGGTCTACTCAGTGTTTGAGAATTTTGGCGAAATTCACGATTTAAGGATCTGCAACTTTTGACGTTGGAAGGCACGCTAGTATTGAAAAAAAACTTGCAGTTGCGAGAAGGCCCTCGCTCTCCTATTCAAGTATTTCGGACATTCTGTAATCAGTAGAGTCGTCTAAGCGTTTCAATTTGTGTTACTGGCACGTGACAAGCAATCACCTTTGCCGAAGTTTGAGTTTTGCTTGAAGGTGTGGCTGAGAAGGATTTGGAAACATTTTGTTGGAAAGGGCCCTAAACAATGAAATAAACTACGTCATCTACCCCGAAGTTGGGCCGTGAAGAATAACACTGCCAACGGCCTTTTCAAGTTGTTTTTGCTCTAAATACTGGGAAAGCATGCAGTTGTTTTTCAAACTTTGAAAGTGATGCGTCGTATGTTTCAGCGTAAACCCTCATACCCTGTTTATAGACAAAAACACAGTGCAACGACAGAAATGACTAGAATCCCATTCGTAGCTTTCCCACGATATGATACACTAGTGGTTTTCTTGTCGCATTGTTTTTAGGATAATGTGACTAGCTACTCCTATTTCAAAAGTTAAAATGTTTGATGCGGATCCAAGCAAATTCAGAAGAGTCACCGCATCGTGATTACGTTTTCAAAAAACGATTGTGTGCATGAGCGATTTCGATGCAGTCAGTACAGTCACTGTCTACGTGATGTTTGAGTTTTTGAAGTTTATTTTCTCGTTTGTTTTAAAGATGGGTTCAGAATCTCGAAGCGTCCGGAAGTAGAAATGTCATGTCTGCTTTTCGCGCTGCGATGGAGAATGAGGAGGACATCAAGTTATATGGAGGAGTTCAAGGCCTTTATCTGTTCACTAGCGGGGTGCCAGACCAAGAGGAGGTGCGCGATTTAATTTATTAGCTGTAAAAACGAAAAAAAGTGCTTTTTCTTTTTTACAAAAATTCCCTGAGTGCCCGAACAATACATCATGAGGATTTGATACTTTTGACCGAATGACCGAATAGAATAACAGTTGATGTCGTTCTTTGTCAACGAACTGGTGGTGTTCAGGCATTTCTCGCACATGTGACAGAAGCATCAGCAAAAATTATTGGTTTAGGTTCAGTTTGAAACAATGACAGCGAAAAGCACGCTGGTGCACACGGACACCTGGTTCATAGGGGGAAGAAAGGCAGTTCATACTTTCAAGACATACATTTAATCAAACTGCGACAGACAACGTAGGTTCAATGCAGCAGCAGTGCGACTTGTATCAGAACGTAATCAAGCAAATTCCAACTTGCTCTTCGCGAGCTTTCATCCATCATCACTACCAAGAACTTGGGAATTTAGAAAAACCTGTTCAACTCAAACCAATGGATGTATGCGTAAATGATCCTGCAAGAGGTTGCAGTGAGTGTGTGCAGTGACGTAACAATTGCGAAATTGACATCCGCTATGAGGTAACAGTAACTTCAGGAGAAAAATGCAGTTCTTTCAGGACAGGTGAGCTTAAGTTATTGGTTGACGGTTGGCTTGCGGAAATGTGGGAGTGCGTCGTTGACTTTGTGCACAGTTTAGTGCGTCGGGAGTTTATGCAAGTTGGGAACCACTCGTAATCAGTGGTCACGTGGGCTCTCTCAAATTTCCGGCACAACCAGAAAACGTTAAAGAAAAGTAGTTGTTAATGGTTCAGAAGCCCACTGACTTTCTCAGCACGTGAATATTTAATTTTTTGCTTTGTAAAAGGAATTGAGCTAGACAGAAAGTTAACGATTGTGATTTACAATAACTATGCTACTGTGTATATGTTTGCGCAGGATGTTGTTTGTTCTCACATCTGTGAAAAAACAATTGGATCAGAGATTAAAGTTCACTGCGTGTTGTTCAACATTGACGACTACCATGTAAGTACGGACTGTAGTGAAGACATAGTTGGTTTAGGTATACGATTTTCGGCTGCATAGACTTTTTGTATGCTTGTGTGTGTGAGTTCAATAGATTCTTCAGTCGCACTTGTATCACAACCGTTTGACAAAAACAGCGTCAATTTCAAGACCTTGTGGCTTTGAGATTAAATGTGTTTCGATTTCGAAGAACATGACTGTAAGTTTGTCTCTACAAAGATTGGCTATACTTAGAAGAAAAAAAATTTAAAAAGAATGTTCTCCATCTGCACTGCAGTACAACGGTTGTTGTAGCCTTCTGGCTGTTGTATAGTGCTTGAAAGTATATTGACCTTTCCAAAGAATAACGACGTTTTTGTGGTTCAGTCGAACACGATACATAAATTATATTGCATTGTTAGATGGATGGTGAGGATCTACCTAGCAGATACGCATCAATGCCTCAAACAGCAGACTACTTGCGGAACCTGGCTCATTCTTCTGGTGGAAGATTCCACTGGTTTCGAGAAACAGGTAAAAGGTGAAAGTTCAAAGTTTGTTTCGGTCGACTGGTCGAGGTCTGATTTGTTCTTTACTCAGGCATCGTCGAGAGCGACGACATCATTGCACTAATGTCGGAAATGGACAGAGCTGTGCAATACTCCAACAAATCGTCGCTTCTGGTCGATTCAGTTAAAGAACGTGACGAGCAAAGAAGAGCACAGTCAGCTTCAAGGCAACTGGTAATCACGAGTACTTTGAATTAAAAAAGGTTTAAGTTTGAGCGTTCCTTATGATGGAGGTTGCCGAATGTGGCACGTTCAGTTGTGTCGTTATTATTATTATTGTTTGTGTCAGATGCCAGGCAATTCAACGTCGTCGAAGGCAGAGCCAATGAAAACGATTATGCCGCCGCGGCCAACAGCTTTGACGCGAGCCAGGATGGTGAGACAACATTTGTTCGAAGTGTTTTCACCGATGACAGTCTGATGTTTCTGAACTAACAACGTTTGGAACCGCGTACGACTGAGTTCATGATTCCGACTGGGAATATTTGGCGGGTCCAGTCTGATCACGTGCCGCAGAATTGCGCTGCCAATATGTAGAATATTCCCTTCCTCGTTTCTTTTCTCAAGATCGAATGTTTTCTTTTAAAAACGCTTGCCGAAAAATCTGTGCGAAACCTGTTGGCTTCAAGAAAGGTTGTGCATGACAAAACTTGAAAATGCCCATGAAGTGATTGATCTTTCCATTTGAAAAGCATTGTCACAGAGTTTCATTTTGCCACTTGAATAGTTTCGAGTTCAAACGCGCTGAAACGAAGTATCATCTTGGAGTGCGCTAACGCGGTGTGCTGCTAGAAAACAGTTCAAAATTTCGTGGTTCGCAAGCTGTCTTTAAACCAACATAACTTCTGCAACTGAAGTTTAAATATTGGCAGAGTTTCAAGGAAGGGGAAGCACCGAGAGCACTGGCGTGGAAGGTTCCAAGCAAGAACGCTACTTTGCCATCTGGTAAGTCACACACTATATGCTTCTAAACTAACTATATCATACGGCTGTATAAAAATGTGATTAGTAAGCACCCAAATAGTTTGTACTGCAATTTCGAAATGGGTTAGGTTTTCCATGTGATACAAACATAAAACACGTCACTGGTTTCTATGCTGTTGCAGTCATTGTCCCATATTTGTCCGTACCACATAGTTGCCCGCCAACCGTTTGCATCACATGGAAGTAAGGCGTGGGGATGCTAAGTGAGTAAATGTTATCCGTACCGATTAATAAATAATAACCCATACTCCACCCAAGAAAACCCGCTATGAAAATCGTGCTTTGACAAAAACGCGGATTTGTGGAACTAAGTATTCGGGAAAAATGTGAAGAGTAAATTTAACTTTCTCCGAGGACTAAGTTTGACTTTAGTTTAACTTTCCACGATCATTGAATAACCCAAAAGATCATTCAAAATAGATGAAAGTATCGCGCAGGAACAATGAAGTGCAGTCGCGGACGAACATTCGTTATCAGTTTTAAATTTTTAATTAGCAAATTGCATATCTTTACTCCCAAACCCAGTTTTATTTAGGTATGTGCATCGAACAGAAGCATGCAAAGATCAAGTGATGAGCAAAGATGCTCTTTAAGGGCGGCGGAACGAATTTAATAGTGGAGGGGTTCCGATCTAGGCCTATGGTTTACATCATGGTTGATTGATTATGTGACGTCATCGGTGAACATTCACAAGCTTGGAAAACCGTTTTTTCACAGTTTTTAAAAAGATCGAAATGAGAAAACGCAAGACTCACTGTAATTCTACCGCAGATAATTTTTGTCGATGCCACTTGCTCCAAAAGATATATGGTTCTCTGTGAAGCGAACCAGCGATCTCAATTTGCCTAAACAATGTTGCTGCCAATTTCTAAAAAACAGTTTATAGATTTTACACTTTTGATTATATGTAACTGATTTTTTCTTTACAATCAAAATACAACTTGAGACACGAAATGCACGCACCGACAACCGTTGTTAGCGCAGTGAAAGAATTGTCCACCCTCTGTTGAATATTATAGTGTTCACTGCCATCCGCACAAACCTTCCTCAGCATACTACGGGAATATTTTCCTTTGCCACAATGGCAAGTCTCGTTCAGCAGTGTTCAGAAACGAAGTTTCAACCTCACTGCTAGAACTACTACGAGGGTAAACGAGTCTGGGAAAATTTGGGTGAGAGGTGAAAACCTTTGATATGATAGGAGAATATAGTTTTCTACTGACTTGTCCATCACATTGCAATTTAACGCAAATTTATCGCAGATCGCGAGCATATTATAAGGAATGTTTGTAGTATTCTAACTATAAGTATAAAACAAGGTGCTATACTGCGAATCTGTAGGGGCTATAAGCCACACGGTGAATTCAGAATTTTGTCATACAGCAATATCCGAATATGTAAACAACAGCAAAGACAGGGAAGTTGCACCGAACTGAATCAGATAAAAAGCCTAAAATGTATGAGAACAGTGGGTGCGTGCAACGCTCGGGGACAAGAAAATTATCCCAGAAAAGTTAATGAGAGTATTGAACAAATTTTGTCAGGCAAATTTTGACAAGGGTTTGAACGAAATACGAAACAAAGAACCAAACGTCAGGTCTTCAAAAAATTTCGAAGATAATGTGCTTCATAAAGAAAAACTAAAAATGGAGTAAAACAGTGGGGGGTCCCTTTTGTCTCGGACCCATCTTGAAAAGTAGTGGGATGTCCGCAACCCCTAGCCCCTGTTCTTCCACCTATTTCTCAAACCCCTGTTAAACTCCATCTGTTAAACCCTGATTTTTGATAGGAATAGGTTCAAAAGAGTTGATAATTTAATTGTTGCTGGTAAATATTAAACACTTGTTTTCATGTTACTGCGATAATCCTCGCGTTTGCTTTAGAAACCGAGCTGTTTGAAAAAACGTCAAGTCAAGTCTACGTTACCCCTCTCTTTGTTGCGAACTGATGTTTGCCAAACAGCGCACTCCAGCGGTTTGTGAAGTTTGAGCATCCGCACGTGGTTGACTTGCCGAAGAAGAGTAGCCGGCAGCGCAACGTTGAATATCAACGATATCAACGCTTTTTATGCGCATTTCTAACGAACTGCATCGGCGGCTACATCAAAACCAATGATGAACTCGTCTATTTTCAAAAGCAATGATGCGTTAAGTCGCCCAGCATTTGTTGCGCATCCGGTTCCAGCATGTTGCGCATCCGGTTCCAGCACGTGTTGCGCATCCGGTTCCAGCATGTGTTGCGCATCCGGTTCCGATGCGGAGCCGTTTTTTTCAAAACCAGAAAAATTTCCGGATTTTCCGTCTTTGTCCGATGTGAAGAATTTACTGTCTGTAGATTAGCTGTAATCCACAAGCAGGAGCCACCATGGCTCCCAGTTTTGTTAAAATGTTTAGTCTGTTATAAGACCGGATATTTTCACTGATGAAGCTCGTTTGGAAAATTCTCTTGCTGATGAATGAACTGAGTTAAAGGAATGCTTTGTACGTGAAACTTACCAATTCAGAGTTCCTCAAAAATTCTAAAAACTAGTTTCAAAACAATTAAACGAGCATCAGAATTCATCGACAAGTGTCAAAATAGAGGATATCAACATAATTAGTGTCGCGCGAAAGTTGTTTGTCGGTTTGGTGAAAAAAGTGGTATCGCCACATCTCGAGCGATAAACGCTTTTCAGCGCATTCTTTAAACAGAGATGGCTGCAAGGCCCACACATACATCTGCATTTTTATCGTTTGCACAGTTCCGTATGGAAAGAAGGACGAAAGTGTTTCGACGAAAGATAGAACCGATGCAAGGCCGTCGAATATCAGCCAAGAGCCATTCTACACCGAAAAGAAAAACAACGTTGGAATGGTTTACAAGAAGTATCCACAGCAGAAAAGCGCGCGGAAGGCTGTTCCTGAACCAATCTTCCCTGAAATGGAAGAGAGAATATCGACAAAACAAGTGCGTGTTTAATTGACCGTACTTAGGCTGCAGGTCGACTGGTTGCTATGGAGTCAAACTGCATAGTCCACTTGGTTCATTCGTCGAAATCTTGTAGCAAAGCTAGAGCTTTCAACTGGACCAAACTCATGTTTCGAAAAAAGGATATGTTCGTTTTCTCTTGTTTGTGTTTAATCGCAAATCTGAATTTGATATTTGATGCCCAGTGATTATTTGTGTTAAGACATTTTCATATTTGTGTCTTTTATCCCAGATGTTAATTTGACTCTATCCGTTTTCGATGATAGTCAAACATAATCATTAGTGGAGCTCTTAAATGAGCCTCCATATTCCCGACCTCAAAGTCGTAAAACCTTATATGTTTTCACTCTGCATTAACATGTTTCCATTCTGCGAAGTGGCTCAATAAATATGGACTGAAGAAGCTGCAGCTGAATCTCAACAAATACGTGTCTGGACCAGTCTGTATCCACGAGAAGAAAAAGGTCAAGTCCAGCAAGACAAGCATCACGTCGAAATGGTTCTGCTCCATCTTTCCCAGCATTGAAATAAACGTAGGTTTACTGACTTACTACGTTGGACTGCTGCACAGACAAGCAGACACGTGGTTATGTATGATAAAAAAGATCTAGCTTGGTTTTGCCAGCTCGAGATAAACCATGTGGAGTCAATTCTCAGTCTAAGGAATGTTGAACTTTTTTTCGAGCAGCATCTAATGTTTAGCAAACCACTGGTAAGTTTCTTTTTATTTCAACGTCTCTGACCTTCGTTCTAAATATTCCTCAGGGAGTGATTCGTCACATAGACATGCAGGAAAGTGAAATGGCCGCTTACGAGAACTACGTCATCAGGACGATTCGCAGATATTTGCAAAGGATGCGTTGGCTGCTGTCAGGCAGCCGAAGATTCTTTGGAAGCATACTGGAAAGCAAGGTAAATGCTGGGGAAGCTTTTGCGCTGACGAAATGAGTTTCTATCCACTGCGAATTGGGTCCTTGTTTATTGAGTAAAATGAACAGCGTTTTTTTTCTTACAATGCCCCAGCTGCCAGAGTTTCATCACGTGTCAGTTTTATGCGTACTGAAAAAAAATGACGTTTTGTGATAAATAGCACTGAAGTCGTATCCCCTTGTAAGACCACTAATGAATTCCATGCCCAGTGTGTTCAGGATATCGTGTAGAACTCTGTTAGCACCTAAAGTCTGTATGTTGTAGAACTTCACGCGTTCTCCTTTTTGTCTGACGTCAATTCAGTCCCTTTTCTTTCTCATAGCGAATAACCCAGCACGTCATGCTGAACTCACTCCGATCTGCTGCGTCAATTATTTCAAAAAACATCCTCTTGAAAAACTACGACTAAGAGTTTTTGTCACCAAAATCAGATAGTGCATTTTTAAATGTTCATTTTTAGTGATAAAAATAACCTGTTTTTTCCGAAATGTTGTCTGCCACTTTATGAAATAGCAGGTTTTACTACAACGATATTGATTTGGTTTTCGTCAGTCATACCCAGAAAATTTGCATCTTGTTTTCGCTCAACTATCCCACTAAAACAATCTTGTGTGTGCAGAAAGCACATATCACCTAGTGAAGCTTGTACCAAAACAGATTATATTTTGAAAGGAAACAACAGGTTTTTTCGTAAGTTATTGTCTTGTCGTCAAGCACTAGACAATCGTTTGTTTTTACGGAAGATACGACCTAGAAAACATTTTTCTTATGTGAGTACCTGTGCTGTTTTTCGAAAAAGGTGTTATTTTTAGTTTTTTATGTATATAATAATAAATGATGTCATGCCAATCCGAACTGAACGATCAAATTTGATTGGTTGTTGATTGATTCAATATACTTTTAATCAGCGACATTATCTGCTGAGAAAATCTCTATGCTGCTGTGCGAATCGTATATTGCTTATTCGTCGTTGTGACGCTTTCCTTGACTTAGAACGAAATTTTTAATAGGTGGTCATCTTGCTCGACATATCTGGCTCCATGGGTTACTACTTGGAAGACCTTAAAAAGGAAATGACGTCGCTTATCTGGGAACAGCTTCATGCAAATAAAGTACAGTAAGTATAACGTGTTTGCGAGCACGCAGATTTGATTGGTTGACCACTGTTTCGGAGTTATTGCAAGATCTGCTTGAAAATCAAGTGCCCCAGTTACAGTCCGCACCGCTGGACTTCGTTGGAAAGCACACTATAGTGTCTTCCCGACTTTACACCGTCATCCTGCATGGTGAATCAAGTATTGTTTGCCAAAAACTACGCCGACTCGTGATTTCTTCGCTTTTTCAGATTCAACTTGGTGGCCTTTTCAAACCAGATTGTCCAGTGGCAGGAAGACATCGTCGAATCCAGCGAATCGACCTGCCACGACGCAGTACAGTGGATCACGTCGCTGGTCGCCCAGGGAGGTACTGCGACCTTGGAAGCGTTTCGGGTGAGAATCAAACTGCAAGCAGTTTTGACGGAAAGATGGAGGTGCTTGTTACGTGCGTTCCAAGCGAACGCCTGGCTTTGTGCTCATCATTTCGTTCATTGCGACGCTGGGAACTTTGAGAAAACAGTGCGACCGTGCTCTGTCCTTGAAAAGTTTACTTGCCCTTCGCTGACCTCCCGCGTAAAGTGTGCGCTTGTGACGTAGATCGTGGTTTTGAATCCCGGTAATTACCCGGAACTTTGAAGAAGAGTCAGCGAGAAAAGAAATCTGCGTGTTCGTTGGCAAGTGTAAGTGTGTAAGAAAACAATCGAAAGTTTGTGGCGTTGCGAATGAAATTACGGTTCGTCCATCCCACCGCGTTTTCAAATGCTCTAGTCACAATCTCCACATACTGCCATTTAGCAAAACGTTTTTCTCGTCAGTTATGAAGAAGTGTTTTTAATAAGTAGGCCACAGACTTTGCAATACTCGTCGAGTCCTACCCTTTTCATTTGTCTTCGAGAACTGTTCGAATGTAATAAAAATGCCAGGTTGCTCTATTATAGGCGGCGTTGGCACACCAAGATGTGGAAGCTGTTTACCTGTTGACTGATGGCAAGCCGGACACAAGCGTCAAGTTCACCTTGGAAACACTTGCTTCTTTGAATAAAAATCAAATACCAATACACACCATATCGTTTAACTGCGAGCACAAGTAAAGTCCACACTGCTATCGTTGTGCTTCTTTCGACAATATGTACATCGCATGGCATGCAGATTTTGCGCTTATGTTGTTTTGAATCTGCTGATGTAACTAATTAGGATGTTTTTGAATGAGCGATCCAATTTTACCTTGATTTGTGATGTTTTCATGTGATATTTCCGCACTAAGCAACAGCATAAACCCGATGTGCGTGATCTAACAGTTGGACAAAATGGGACCATTGTTTACTGAGGAATAGGAACAAAATACTTACGTATCTGCATTACCTCGCATGACTGTAAATTCAATGGCGCTCACTCCAGATAAAACTGTTGGTATACAGTCAGGGTTGAATCGATTTGGTTTTGTTTTTTTTCTAAACCTCGGTCACGATCAGGCAATGCATCGTCTTAACCAGTTACAGAACCCACGACGATGTTGCTATCGCCTGTGCCGAGCAATGGTATTAACTGTATGTCACCCTAATTCAACGCCAACTGCTTGTACCTGGCTCTTTTGGCAACATTTTACGTGGTGGAGAAGGCGTTTGGAATTTTAGAGCGCGAGGCAAAAAAGAACCAAAACAGAGCGAAAAGTGAAGCGATACGTGTTTCACCAGAAGTGCTGGTTGTGCGCGAGATTTAATGCGCATCGCAGCTCAACACTGCAAGATTGAAGTGACGACCAATTGCGTTGCAGCAAAGAGGCAAATGATTTCCTGAAGCGGTTGTCGAACGCAACAAGTGGCAGATTCCACAGATGCGAGGCTCACGCCGATGCTCATCTGGCAGCTCACCGCCTGATAGAGGAAGGATGCCCGGATGAAGATGTAAGTACTTTGCTCAAGTTGGGAGAAAGTGTTTGCGTTATATGGCAGTGTTTCTTTTCAATCGGCGGTGTTTACTGGATTAAAGGATCCCAACTTTCCTGCTTTCGAGGGAGACGACTTGAAAAGACTGAGCGCCGAGATCGAGAAAGCAAGGAAGTTCCTGACCCAGTCAAGGAACCTAAGGTGCATCTACGGCAGAATTTTTGTGCAGTTTTCTTCTAATGTGAAGTTTATTTTGTACTTGGTCGTGCTTGCGATACGTGTAATCCCCGCTGTTTGCAGAATCCAACCAGTTGATTTCTGCGTCTTGCGCTACTGCGAATACAACTGTCATTAAGTAGGATTGCGCCCTCCATATGTGGGAGGTCACTGCGAGAGGTATAGGTGCAAGTTCACCTACATGGTACACGTGGATCAGTGGTACCCTAGAAATTTTTTCCACGACGAAAGCGGCGCTTACTCTTTGAAACACAGTTTCAAAGACGAGTGGGGCGTGGTGTTTGAAGGACCATCACATGTCAAGGTTCATTTGCTCAAATTTTAACACCTGGTTCCTTTTGAGCACTCACGACAGGAAAGATTTTCCCGTGGCAAACGAAATGAGTGTGTTTGAATCAATTTGCGGCACAATTTTAGCGATAGGGCTGTCACAACTTAGGCATCTGCTGAAGACTTCGCCAACTGCCAAAAATCAGGATACCGCATACCTTGGAAGGCATACAGTGATTTCTCCCCAATGTTTTTATGACGAGGTGTCTTTTTGCGGCTGTACTAAAACTGCTCGGGTATTTTGCAAATCAAAAATATGGAACTCCTAACTTGACAATGCTCTGTCCTGATTTCATGGGATTTGGCGCTGGACAAAAAGTTAAAATTCGCGTGACGTTAACAAAAGAGGTTCAACCCGAGAAGCAAATGAAATGTAGCAGTGCTGCTTTCATGAACTAAATTGCCTTTCACGCTAAAGGTCGCAGCACATTTTTCAAGCACGAAACTAACTGGCAAATTGCCTATCACCCACTGGTCGTTTCACAGCATCATCTCCACTCTCGTCGAGTAATTGCAGTTGTTTTTCCGCAATCGGGATACATCCCATTGACAAAAGCCGAATTCCAATCAGGCCCGTAACCAGAGCCGTATCAGCCGCACTCCGTACCCCCCAATCGGGGGGGCCACGCTGTCACAGGGGCCCAAAATTCCACTCCCGCCACCACTTAGCACCCCAGAGAAAGCCTCGATCCCCCAAATTGAAATATGAAGCACTAGAAATCAGTGAAGTTAGGGGGCCCTTTGAAAGAAAAGTGCATTACAGTTTCTTTGGGCCCCTTTAAAAGCAAGGTATTTACGCATTACAACTGCTGTTGGGGGCCCCTTTGAATGCAAAGTAGCCTACTTATACATTACAGTTGCGCCCCTTTGAAAGCAAGATACTTTACACATTACAGTTGCGAAGGGGGGCCCGAGGTAAGTGCCTCGTTTGCCTTCCCTTCAACACACCACTGTACATAAACCTGACAACGATCTTATATGAGAGTATGAAACCCATTGAAAACGTTCTGCTCATCCGATATGCGTACTTTTTCACCTGATGTGCGCTTGTAAACACTGTAATGGAAAGACATCTGTATATTATCGAATACATTGAAGTTGCTGAGCTTATCACTTCAAAAAACAGATAATTCACGTGATTTTCATAATTAAACCTAGACACACAGGTCGTCTAATAAAACAGATCTGGGTGGAAAAAAACCTAAGTGGGATCTCCGGTCATATGCGGCAAAACGCCTGCTACCTAACTTGAAGTGAACATTTGAAGGTTTATTACCGTGTTTATTGTTACGCAATAAAGACCAAGAGTACAACAATGCGCTAGCAAGGTTCGCAACCTGCCTGTGCAGGCACAGGATCGGACATGAGCGAACTGCGCACTTGCGCTCAGTGGTGTCACTCCTAGTGTTTTTCAACTAGATCTAGTGTTTTTTCATTTCATCTAGTGTTCTAGTGTTTTTTTATGGCTATCTAGTGTTTTTTATGAGTGAGCTGAATTTAATTTATTGCACAATTTTGTGTGATTGTAACAATAATTGAGACCGTTTGATTTAGAGCAATTGTAATTAGCTAAAAATTCTACCTGATTAAATCTTAAATTACACTAGACAATATAATATGTTTTGAGCTGCGACCGCTGCGAAGTCACTTGGTCATCTGTTGAAAGTTTCAGTGACCTGTACAAACAAACACAGGCGTTGCTGCTATCTCCCGTTTTCTTTGCTTCTGGCTTACAATGCCTTGCACAATGTCTATGGTTGGCATTGCAACGCATTTTCTGGGCATTTTCACTGTGTCTAAGTTTGATTTTGTAATCTAGTGTTTTTTATCATGAAATCTAGTACTTTTCCGTAACAGCAGAGTGGCATCACTGCTTGCGCTAAGCGTGTCGGGAACCTCGCGGTCACGACTTTGTCCTGATGGGCCTAGTGTTCATTTATCCGGCCCTGCATACATGTCTAGTTGTATACGTCCAGAAGTCAGACTTCCACTTGATCAACGTATTTCGTGTAGTGATCGTTGTAAAAAATTGTAAGCTACTATGTCTAGCCCAGGTAGTTTTTTATATATTGTACCGGATAGCAGCAAGATACCTTTGGTGCTTACAACTAAAGTTGCGCATTTGCACAGCCTGTTGTTCAGACAGTCAGATGGAGTTAATTGTGTACTTAGAAGAGTCTATTTTGGGGTTGAGAAGTGCAGTTAGTGTATTATATGGATGCTAACCGTTGCGTCCACGTAGTCGTAGGCCTTTGTCTATATTTGTTAACGTTTATAGGCGATTTGAGATACAAAATTTTGTTGGTCTGAACATTGCCATGCACCAGGAGATTTACAGTCCAGACATCAGCAAGGTTTATGCATGCGTATTTCGGCCAGTAAAAAGCCAAATGCGCACGCTTCAATAGCATATTTCACTTAATCATAATAATAATTCATGCATTTATAAAGCGCCGAAATCCGACATGTCATTCTAAGGCGCTGAGCAATGATATTGCGAAAGTGACACGCAAAGCGAATTCTAAAATACGTTCAAATACACTAAGAACATACTAAACGAAAATTTTGAGGAAAGGCAGAATTAAAAAAGTGTGTTTTGAGCAGTCTTTTGACTGCTGAAAACCCAATTCCTTTGTTAAGTTCATTCAAAAATTTTAGTTGGAAACTACGAGTCTATTATAGATAGTTGCGCGAAAATATTTGTAATTAGGCCTAATTTGCACAATCTGCAAACGCTGTTCATGTTGTGTATTGAAATAAATTTTCAGAATCTCTATCCCCCTGCACAAACATGAAGGCCCCCAATGGAAGACTTTCTGGCGACGGTTCTGTCCAGGCCCGCAGACACGAGGGTGACATTCGGGGCAGTTACCCCCAAATCTTTTCTGTGCTTCCCCAAATTTTTTGTGCTCAGAAAAATTTGTTTCAAACATATGATAATAACAAAAATTTCCCCCCTCTAAAAATGTATGTTGCCCTCTTAGCCTTAAAACCTGGCTACTGGTCTGGTTCTGCCAAACTAAGCTCCAAGCCCCACCAAATTGAAATGTGAAACACTATAAATAAGTGGAATTTTGGTTAATTTTATAATGTCAAGCCCCCCCGCACAAACGCAGAGCCCCCCGCAGAACTGCAAAGTCCCCCTATTGAAAACTTTCTGGCGACGGTTTTGGGGGGTCCCCTGTAAGCATTTTGGGGGGGCCCAGAGTTGGGCTGATACGGCACTGCCCGTAACCAGCTTGGAGCACCAGGAGGGCACAAATTTTTTTAATTATGTCCAATAGTTTTCGACCATCTCCAAAACATTTTTCCAAGGGGAGCAAAAATTTTTCTAGGGGGGCTTCGCCCCCCTGGTTACAGGTCTGATTTCAATACCGCTGAAAACAGAATTTCAATACCGCTTGCAAATTATTTTGTACACATGGTAATGGTCCTCCGCTATGGAATCTTTTCCCATCAGTGTTTGTTTTAATGCGTCGTATTCTATAGGTAAGTTTGCAATTCAGATTCGTGTAGTTGACTTGTAACCGTTCTGTAGAGTTGCTTGCCTTTCAGCAGTCACCACGGACGACTCCAGACTGGCGAAAAGCGCGTTATATACTGCTGTTTGCTAAACTGAAGATGAGTGCTGGCGCTTTAACACTATTTTACAGCGAACAAGCGTTTTTGAACAGGTCAGGGATGTAATAGGAGTTGGCAACTGATGCTGAATTTTTGCAAAATTGAAAACTTCTGCTCGCTGAATGTTGACTGGGTGCTAAAATGCTCAGCATTTGACATTTTTCACTTTCACCGCTTGCATTAGTCGTTCGTGTGTTTTTCAGGGGGGTAATTGTCGACCACGCCGAGCAGTCGCGCGAACAAAGCGCTGGTCGATTGAGCGAGAAGAAAGAAGAGAGCTGGAAGGCAATCTCCCAAAGACCTTTCTATCCGTAGATGTAGCTGCTGCTAAGCAACATGATCATCATGGCCGTTGTTCGCCGCGACCATGGCATGGCATTTAGGACTTCCATTGGTGCGATGTTTTAGAACTTCGTCACGGTTCAGCTCCGTGTAGTTTCGAACTTAAGACGTGTCAACTTTGCAGCCGCTCCACACTGTGATGTAAAGGGAAGTTCGTGCCGGGAGCACGATTCCTCCCTGAGATGTTATAGTTCAGACAAAAGCTATTACGCTTTTATCTGTCGTAAACCTGTGATGTGATCAGGCTTTTCGCTAAGGGGTTGCGACTTCATGGGCAAACGAAATAAAACATTACGTCTTCAGCCGCATGACATCGGAGAATAGAAATGCATTGAATGTTGGTAGATAAGTGAAGAGCGGTTTCTGGAAGAAAAGGTTCCTTTGTCATCGAAGGCACTCGTACGGTTAATTTCCTGCTATTGTGTTGTTTCTTCCAGACAGAAAACGAATATAAATTCAACAGTGATTGTATGTAATAATTGCACAAACAGCAACTTTTGGGTGGCGAGAAAACCATGGCCGCCATCCCTGAACTTCAGGCCAAGCAAACTTTTTGACCAATAAAACGACTAATAAGCATTTCAGATGAACAGAAACGGTAGATTTTTTAACCTGAAACCAGAAATATTTCGAAAAGTGCGTGTTAAAAATTTAAAAGCAGTTTATTTCAACAATCTACCTCAAAAGTCTAGCCTTTTGCAGAGTTGTGGCGCCTAAATCCCACTGCTTGGCAAACGAAAGTTCAAGTGATTATTCCATGATCTGAGCAAAAGATTCTGTCGGAGTGAATAAGAAATAAGGATGTGCGTCGCAATGCGCGAGCATATTTCGTGCTTAACACAATCTCGTGTGCCTGAGGTTTCAACGGAAAAGATGACAAGTGATGCCTTCTTCCTGGTAGTCTGCCAACCAATCCAAGCACGCAAAATTCAGGCATCCCCTCCTTTAAGAAAAGATAGTTTCGGGAACTGGTCGAGCGTCAGTGGACTTCGTTTCTCTGGCATAGAAATGACAGGTCTGGTGACTCAGTATTAAAAACATACTTTCAGTCCGAACAGTCTAAATAGCAGGGATGTCGGCCGCCTGGTGGAAAACAAACCATGTCCTTCTCAATATTCCTTATCGGAATCAAAAAAGTAAATGAACTTTTCTGATTAAGCTAAGCTCAGCGGGACCTTAGGCCCTGTTGATGAACGCTTCCTTCATTTCAACGCACACTCCTCAGGTTGAATCGCACAGCTGTCTTCGTGAAACTCGTAGCTGTACATTGCATATGTTTGTGCCGTTTTTCGTTAATGTTATCTGTGAAGAGAATACTCATTTCTATTTTTGCATCAATTTTTTGGGGATTGGCTTGACAACTTGTTTTGCATGTGCTTGAACTTCCTTGATTTTAACTTCGCAGCTGAAAGTTTGGTTTTTAACGTGTGCGGTCCTGTGTACAAACAGCTATGTTAGAAATTAATTGGCCCTAACTCGATCATGTTTGCTTTGAACACATCGATGTTTTGTTGTATGACGCCCCAGTTTCTTGTGCTGCCCACAAAGATCTGTGTCTGTATCCGCTTGACCTTCATGCCCAGACTGAGAATGAAGGTAAAAATGTGTAGTGCCGCCAGTATCGATTTGATGCTCCCACAAATGCAAATTGTCTCTGCAACTCCTCCCCAGACAAATTCACAGTCACGACAATTGGATCTGACAACGGTGTTATTTCATAATTAGTAACTCCGAATTGTATGATGACGTTGGGTGTTCCTTCTATCGTGATAAACTGGAAGTTCCATCAAAATTTGTTTGTTTGTTTCAGGCGTTTTTCGTGCTTCACTTTCATTCACTGTTTGCTCAAATTCAGCAGAGTGAAAACCGCAAATAGACGTAGATTGAGCTGATAGGTTGGTGACACACAAACGCCAAAAACAAGTTTTGGCAACATGTTTTAGAAAAATAACCATGCATTTTTATTCAGTACGAACGCTAAGAGGCCAGTGACAGTGCAAAGTAATCAGATACATTGGACAATATCATCTACTTGCCTAGAAAAATTTAGTGCAATGAAACTTCGATTGAAAATATGGTGGATAAAGCAAGGTTTTAGAAAAATGCGCACCCTACTTTGACCAGTCGTTATAAAAAGATATATTTTATGTTTCTTTTTATAACGATTTATATATTTATGGATGCCCAGTCAGCACACTCCTAGCAACTGCCAATGTGTTTGACTCCAGGTCGGTATAACCATCTTAAATTTGAGCCAAACAGCGTTTCGCTGCATAACTTAACGTAACGGGCAGGAGTACAGCAAGCAGATTTGTGGAAAAGAAGCTCGCTATCAAGCACGCACCAAAACCCAAACATCAGTGGCCCTTAGCACACCCAGCCAGATATTTCTGCACACCCAGATATTCTGAGAAAGACTAAGATGCTACAAAAGTTTAATGTTGAGCATAAAAGGTTAAGTCTACATCTGTGGGCGGCAGGCGCAACTGTAAATACAGCAACCCTTCATCAGAAAGCACAAACCAATCGATGGACTGTTCTGTTGCGGTTTTCTTTCCAATAACGCTTGTGCTGAAGAGTTTCTGTCTATTGTGTACTCGCCCAATGTGTGCACCTTCGAATACAACCTGGGAGATTCCAGCCGGGACGATTGCTTGGAGTTGAAATTAAATGAATTTGCTAAACCACTGCACCACCGGCGCGTATTGTAATATAAAACGCCGTTTGATGGGCAGGATTACCACAATTGTTGCTTGGCTTTTCGAATCGAGCATTAGTTATATCTAGATCGATCGATAAATGGCGTCACATTTTTGAAGGTGAGGGGTTTCAGCTATTGTTCTGACTTGTGACCGAGAGGGGGTAAAAGATTTTGTGAACTCACAAAATTAATCGAGTTTTTTCACCCACAGTACGATCATTTTTCCGCTTTAAAGTGGGTAGTTCTCATGTCTCTATTCAGAAATTAGGACCATATGGAAACATTATCATAGCCGGTCATAAAATAAATGCATTTACGTAGAGCTAGTAGCAATATTGCGTGACGTGTCTATAAGCAGAAAATGTCATGCATCGTACATGAATTGCTCCCGCTGAGGTAGAGATTTTTGTGATTCTATCTGCTACATCGAATTCAGAATGCGTCTACAGCAGATAAGATGAACATAATGAAAAACACCTAACAAGGACAGCTCCAAAAGAACAAGTTCACAGAACGCTGAATGATGATTTTGCGCAATTGCTTGACAAACGAGCGATGCATAAAATGGTGCAATTCATTGAAGCATCAACTTATTGTCTGTGCGCTCGCAGTCCACAGATGCATAAATACAGCAAGCGAAAAAGTACTGAGAACTTGTCAATGTCCTTCCACCGTAAAAACTGTTTGATGAAAGTCAATGTTTGCACTGTGGAATTTGACAGAAATTAGTTTCTGACAAACGTACGTAAAGCATGCAGGCACAGGTGTCGCATTCAGTGTTGCCACTTCTGATGTTTTAACATCAGATCTGATGTTTTGAGAGAAATTTCTGATGTCTGATGTTTTGGCAGTAAATCTGATGTTGACTGAGCTTTTGTTTTTAATTCCCAAATTTTCTATCACTTTTAGGATGAAGATGTGTTAGATTCATGATTTTTAAGTTTCTTCCACCAGTTTCTCACCCTCATGTGTGTTTGGTAATCGTTACAAACTGAAGAAGCTCTCTTCATAGCGTTGGGAATAAAACATACGTTACGCATATAGCCGACTTTTCCATTTAATGACGATACTTCACTCTGTTTTGGATTCAACGTGGGTTATCGCCCTTTGTTAGGTATTGCTAATGGAAGCATTTAGCTTATATTAAACTGTAATGTAAAAATCTGATGTTGAAAAAGGCAACATTCTGACGTTAACAAGACTGACCCCAGTGGCAACACTGGTCGCATTGTCCAGCTAGAGTCTAGACTACATACGCGCACGGCAGTGGTTCCTAACTTGGGATCTTGGTAGACGCGAAAGCAGGGGGCCACGAGCCATAAGATCTTCTTCAAAATTAGCCCTGGTAAACATTTTCGTGTCGAAAAACAACCAAAAGTAAAATTAAAAAGAAACTGAGTAAAATTAACAGTTGCTGCATGACATATTTATATCGCACAGCGTATCAAAGAAGGACGTTTGCTCTGCTCTTTCTTTTGTTCCGCTTCGCAAGACAGTGTTTTAGCGCCTGTTGTGCAATGCATTGTGTAATGCTATCCTACTGGGGAGAAAGAAGTTAGCATGCCAAAATTGTGTTTTACTGAATCTGCATTCTTGGGGCTGACGCACGTTTACATCCAGCTACTACATAAAATGTGATACAATTCAGCAACTCAAACACTAAATCAGCATAAGAAATCATGTCACGTAGAGCATTTGGAATCTTTCAAGGGAGGGTCTTCATCATTTGTGACGTTTATTAATAGTGGCTTAGAGGAAAATGTGACACATTATGGCAAAATGGGAGAGGGGATAAAATAATATGTATATGTATACAATCGTTTCGTGTTGTCGAAAATAGCATGATCACGAAAACAGCGTGGCTTCATTTGTGGATAGCTCCAACGCAGCACGAAGGTTCTGGGAGTCGGGCATCTATCACCCACTGAAAATCATGGCTAAACTTGTTCTTGACGAGTCAGGCGATGCGTAGCGTCACGGCGAACAGTAAAAACAAAGGATTGTGCCCAGTTGGGCCGAGCTCGCCTGTAGTATAAACAATTTTTTGACTTCACCAGTGAGCATGGTCCGTTGAATTAAAACAGAGAAGTTTGGCGATTGCTGCTTAAGGAAGTTCTGGATTAAGGCGTTGCTGGCCCCAACTGAGGTATATTTTGAAAGTGGCCCGAAATACAGGTATTTGGTTACACCGAGAACGGTTTTCTCCTAGGTGATTTTTTTCGGTTTTATCAGATGAAAGAAGCCTGCATGTCTGCAAACATTTTACATTTTTCCAGTAGTCAATATCGATGTTTTGCTTATTCTTCTCAAGTTTCATACGATGCAATACAAAAGGACGTTCACAAAACGCTTTATCCTTTCTACGCTGCAAAGCAAAGCCCCATGTTTGGAAGCAGTCACAGAATTAAGTGTGTTGGCATAAACAGCCAAGTATGTTACGATAATTCACACAACAGACTACCAATTTTAGATTTTCTAGAAACGTTAGTTCTTATATCCCAATTTACAAACGGAAAATGCCTATTTTGCACTCCCTGCAAATGTCCATGGGAACAAAGTATTCTTTGAACAGTTTATTTAGACTTTTCTGAATTGCTTTGACGCTTCTGTAAGGATAACGTAATATCAGCTGAACAAAATCCACAGATTACGGTAGAGATTTATATAACAACAAATTAAGTCAGCTATAAAAATTAGTCCCTAGATTAAGTTATGCGCAAGACTAACTTTTATGCAACACCATCATCCCTTGCCATCACAACCAGTCCAAATTTGCTAATTGTTCAAAAGAGCAAAAGATACATTACATACTATACCTGCCCAATCACAGGCGCCGCTGACTACTCGTGACATTCCGAAAGGAGTGCAAAAGCGAGTATAAATGAAACCCAACTGACGTTCTGATCAACGTTCTAAAATGTTGACAACCACAAAAATTATCACAATCCTGTATTTTCAAGAAAACTCACTTTCATAGATTATAGAACTTTAAGTTGCATGTGTTTTCTTCTGGTCACCACTTTTGACTGGCCCTAAGCAGTGGCGTAACTAGAGGTCTGAGCCAGGGGAAAACATAAGCTAAGTGGGGGCCCGGTTTTCACATTTGGCTTGCGAGGGGGCACGATTCGCTCCTCTGCCCCCGTCAGTTGCGTCACTGGCCCCAAGGCATGCCAAGTGCCTTGTTTGTCTAATAAACCGGCACCGGCTACATTATGATTTAGGCCCTTTTCCCGATTGGGTTGCCTTTCTTGACAAGACTGATTACGAAATAGGAAAATCTTCGAAGATTGTAAGTTCTTGAAGTTTCACGATTTTTTCTTGAGCAACAAACGTGTGGCGTACACAAACTTGTATGGCAGTCACTGATCAGCCAATACTGTTGGTGTTGTATGGTCTCCGACCTGGTAACGTGGGCTTAGCAAACGCATATTTGGTTTCAAGTGCCAGTTTCAGGACATCACAAATTTTGAAACACTTGCATAGAGATTTTCACCGTAATAGTTACATCTTTAGACGCAGAAAGTAACTTGAGCAGGATACTGAAAAACCTTCGAAATGTCGGGAAAACAGTTCTGCAGAGCTGGTTCCAGCTTGCCAAAATAACATAACACTAAAAATCTTTTACTTTGTCGCAAATACTTAACATGTTTTTTAAATCAGTATGCTACGACCACTTAAATCTTTAAAAAAATAAGTTGATTTGAAATCAATATTTCAAAAATTTATGTCTTTTCAAGCCATTATGAAAACAATGCAAACAAAACATTTTTGATTTCCTAAACTCTCCTGCTTCTCTGCGGTATAGTTATTCTCCAAACCATCATGATCTACAGTGGTCTTAAAGCAGTGTTTCCCTACTTCATGCCTCTTGGCACTTCCCAGTTTTCACTGAAGTCATTCCACTTCAGTAGTAAAACAAACGCGCTGGCTGTTGCGGGTTATTTTGATTTAGCTTTGCATTAAACTATTACTTTAAATCAGCCCGTTTCATTTTGAGTAGCATTAAAACCGCAGCATGCAAGCAAAATCTGTATTGCGTTAAAACTTTCTTGAAAGTTGAAGAGTACACACGGGACGAATCGTTAAAAGTCGTTTATTGTACACAACGCCATGTTCAGAAATTCCTCGCAAGTCGTGCATTGCAGTGCGACGTTCATCCACTTCATAGTAATACACGTCTAAGTTTATGGGTTTATTTCCACGTTACCCACTGCTTCATCCTTAAGAACGTTTCTTGCCGCTCCTGAAATACTTTTCCCGCCGCAAGGGCCACCGAAGCATTTTTGATCAGAATCATAGGCGTGGCCAGGGGGGACAAAGGGGCCATAGCCCCCCAATTTTTTAGAAAACATAGTTATTTTGTGCTTTGAGAGGCGTTTTTCCAAACAAAATAGCGTTATTCGCCTAAAATCAAGCATCTTGGCTCTCCCAAATTTCTGGGCTGGCTACGCCACTGATAAGAATGTTGATATACATTAACACAGGAAGGCCTCACATTTACCTATTTTGAAAAATGCCATATATCTACGAGCAGCAAAGTCGTCTGAAAATTTATGACGAGAGAAGTATTTCTCTTAGTACTGGCCGTTTACAGGTAATTCCCACGTTGTATTTTGCTCGAGCTGTGGAAAAGATTTCACAAAAGCTGGCTAGAAGCAAAAAAGCACGTACAAGTTGAATCAAAATCACAGTTACGCGATTAATGCAACGGTGCGCATCTCCAGAAAGCGTACGCTATGCAGTGACATGGAAAAGTGGTAATTGTAAGACTTTGCCCTCATCAATTCAAAAAGATGTTTTTTTCTGCAAAAGCAGTCAACAAGTTCTAGAATATTCCGCATGGATGACTTGAGAATCTGCTGAATAACTCAAAATTATAGAAAGCTGCAATAGGCCCAAGAGCGAAGTCTGGGCTCAGTAACCAACATCGGGTTTAATTTGGCCCTGACCTTTCGACCATTAATTGTATTAAAATTTTGTTTCAGGCCATTGAAATCCCTAAAGTTTGACATAGACCAGATCACCAGTCGCTGCTTATCAAAAAGCACTTGACATTTTACGATTGCTTTTTGACTCACTCAACGATAGCGCGAGAGTAACAGCTGTTTGTTTTCAGAAGCCACAAATCACGAAGCATAGGAAGAAACACTCTTTAATCGGAAACCGCCAAACGTTGAGAATTTTTTTCCGAACAAGAGAGGTCGACGTCGTGCCTCCTTTCCCAGGAAGTTAGCAAGCGGTAACAGCATGATGGGATCTTTTGTGGAAAGATTGGATCAGGAGTGCGTTTTATTTAACTTATTATATAACTATTACCAGATTTGATTGATGAACAGCTTGCATCAGCAACTAACCACACAAGAAACGTTTTTGTTCTAAGAAAAATACTGAATCTCTTCATTCCTAAGTAAGCAAATGGAATGTTATCTGAATACATTGATGGGAACCCAACCATCTATCCAATTAAAAAAACAAGGCATTTATTGCGCTGCGTGCGACAGGAAATTGAAGGGAAGCGACTAAAAAATCAACACCTAAACTTCTAAATTAGTGGTTTTGAAAATACAATTAATTCAAGAAATGAATACAGACCACCAACACGCCAGAAACCAAGAGATTTACGAAGTAAATTTTTTCCTTGGTCAACCCCTTCCATTTTTCGGCAATTGGTTCCCTAAAAAATTGCAAAACTTCTCTTGATCAATTAGTCAAACAGAATTCTGAACAAAACCTGTAGTTCACTTACCTTAGAAAAGCCACGAACGCGCTTCTTAAATCCTGAGAAGCGCGGCCGCCCCGTGCAAATGCAACGACACGAAACTACAACCAAACGATTTTCTCCATGTGCAATGACTGCCTTGCACGAAATTTAAAAACAAAAAACAGAACGACATTTCCAGAGTAACTGCATGCTGTCTAAGAAAATTGCTGGAGCGCATCAGCATCAAAATCAATACAAAAAGTACGCCACACTACATTCAGTAAAAGACAAAAAAGAACGACACACTGCACAACATCAAGCTTTTCGTCACACACATTGTCGCTGTCGTGTAACAGTGGCATACCGTTTCGTGCTTAACAAACCAGTAGCAGAGCGACAAACGCATAGAACCACAACAAGCGGATATTGCGTTGATGTGAACTTACAAAAAAAGTTCAAGTAATCTGTTGTGGATAGTTCGCAGACGAACGATTTTGTGTAACTGGAATGGAACAGATCAGCGGTGGGCATCCGGCTGAAGCCGGTAATACGTAAACTGCTACGCCTCGTTGTGGTGCAAACTAACAGGAACAGCAGCACATGTGATTTTTGCGATTTCTATGCGTATGTACGACGCACAATCCACAACAAGTACGCCAGCACGTGCTCAAGGTCGAGCTACTCCGTAACCGCCTCAGAGTAACCTACTCACCCAGTGCTAGACTAAAGTTGGACCGAAAGGACAGATCGGCCAGGGGTCAACACATAGAGCAAAATCGCTGCAAGTTTAGGATACCTAAGGTAAAAAAAGTTACTAACTGCGTGTAATGACACTAGCTCTCAATGAGAAAATTTATAGCTGCCTAAGGACCGCTGCACGTAATCTTTACAGGTTTCTTTGATGTTCAGTGTTACGCTCCCGTGGAGCCCGTAGATGGAGTGGTGAACAAACCATGAGTAAAGACATGGTGAGGTCGTTTTGTTTGTTTACAAGCAGGGCTACTATAATGGGCAAGCTATCGGTGGCAAGACAAGGTAATGATTTCGCTAAGGCGATAATAAAAAGTTGACACCGACATACGCAGGCCCTAGAGACCGCTTTCATTTGAATTGGAAAGCTGCAGATGTCTTGTTTAGTAAGCAGAACGACTGTTAATAGGATGCAAAGCGACCAATTCCAATTTTGAAACAACTTGTTGTAGTAGCACTGGAACCGCCATTGTTTGGTACATAATGCAAATTAGTAAACAGTAAACAGTAAACGTACCATTTGATGTACAAACAACTTTTTAATGATACTCAACGATCAACACATTGTTATTTATCTCAGTTTATGTTTCTGAAGATTATTTTTTAGTAAAAAAAAACTACGATCACAACAACCAACATTTCGCCAGTGACGTAATTAGTGTCATAACGAAGAACCTGATAGTGTGCCATCAGTATCACATGAATAGACAAGTAATAATTTTAGCTGTTTTCTTCGTAAGCCTCCTGCGCAAAATTTTGAAGTGACTTCAACGTTTCCTTCAGAGCCACTGCTTGACGTCACACGCCTTTGCTTTGAGTCTTGCTACATAATACAGTGTTGACTGATTAAACTTGGAACTGATAGACACTCCTCGAGTTCTAAATCTGCTTTTGCACATGGTGGTAACTACTGCATTTTAACCCCTGGCCGTGCCTCAGCCCTAAGAGATCCGACGTTGTCCTGGCAGGTAATGTAACGTTACAACCTTCGGAGAAATATTGTTGAAACAGATCCTGTACGATTTTCCAAATCGGGACATAACAAGAACAATGTCTTCGGCAGAAGAATTCAAAGTTGTGTCAAGACCACAAGAATTTTCAGTATAAACGACAGCATCAAGCAACATTTTCTCGAAAGTTCTCACTGCAACTTCGTCCCACACGAAGAACTCGTTTCAGATGAAGCTACGTTGCATACTTCTGCGTCCATAGCCTCGATAATCGATCGTGCTCTTGTCTCTGTGTGAGATACTGCGTTGCTATGCTTGCAACAAGCGGGTCAGCTGCAACACAAGCAATTTCCTTTAGAATCAAGCTGGCAAAGTTGTTTCCAACGCAGACAACATAGCGTAACGTCAAACATAGCTGTGTGCCGTTATTGAATGTAGCATTAAAAAACTTTGTCGCGGTTGGAACGGTTGCTAAGAGGCCACAACAAAATTAGCCGCTGCGCGCACGGCGAGGTGTTTCGCGACCTCAATAAAACCAGTAATGTAGTACTTGAGTCTGCGACTCTGTTTACATGGCACTTAGACACTGTAGCTTTTGCGATTGTGACCATCCGAAAAATGCGGTTAACATTTGCCACAACCTCGCGTCCACCTGCACATCGGCCACAATCCCTTGTGGCTTTCCAGTTCTAGACCACCATGCAAGCAGGGCCACTAAAAGCCACAATGCGGACGATGACTCAGCAAGAAAAAGCCACAATTAAATGTGCCGTGTAAACACAGTAAAGATAGATCAACGCACTCGAGTTTGTCGAAAAACGTCGCGTAACATGAGAGGTCGGGCACTACCTTGGCGAGTTCGTATTGCTTAAATATTTCTGCTTCGTCTGCAAGTTTTTGCGGCGAAAGGCCTGATTGTAGCTAAACCCAGTCGACGTGTGGTCCACTTTATTACGCTGCATGTTAACAAATCTTTCTACAAGTACTGAAAATATAAAATTTGTTTCCTGAGGCATTCACTTTTCAGATAATGGATAACATGCACTTTTTTCAGAAAAAGTTAAATGGTTTCAGCATAGTGTCACCGCAAAAGCAGCCCGCATCAGATGACTGTGCGAGCCATATTTTACACAGGCCGACTACCAAGGCACGAGCGCAGCCTGTGGGAAAACACGGATTGCAGCCAGACCAAACCGACCCGGTTGTGTTTTTACTGCAACACGGTCACTGCAGTCGTTCGTTTCTGTATGACCGCCAGTGAAGTAGCGCCAATAGTAATTTCCTAACACAAAAACAAGGCTTTTCTGCGGATATAAGCAGTAAATAATTTTTTATTATAATTTTCACAAAAACGGCAGCATAAGCATTGGTATTTTGGTGCTATATCAGAAAGCAAAGAGAACTCCACTCTCCCTTGAAAAACTTGGGAGGTATTCCCCTTAACAGCACCACTGATATCTACCCATTGTTACGAGTGCCCTAGGTACAGCCTGTTACAGCCAGTAACACTAGCTGTTGCGGAACTTTGTTTAACGCGACTTTCACGGTTCAATACGCTTGACACAAGATACACGGTTTACACGAAGCAGCGCGAACCTCGTCGCCCAAGCTGCTACACACAATACAGTGGTACAACCCTCGTTGTCAACCAGAAAAAGCGAATGGAAGGAACCTAAATTACTTCGTAGTTGTCGTCGTCGTCGTCGGTTAAACCGAAGTATACACGCTTCCATACGAAACCACTCACTAACTGCCTGACCACCACAGGACGGCCAGCACACAAACGAAGCGTGGCAATCAAGTGAGGCGCCGTGCACTTAGGGCTGAAACAACGGCGACAGTTAATGCGAGAACAGAGCGGAATAATTTGAAATTAAAGGGAAACTTGCCGTAACACAGCCAACAAATAAAAAAAAATACACCGATGGGATAAAATAGCTTTCAATAAACTACTTATCAATTCAAATAAAGAAGCGCCCACTTACGAGATGGAACAAACTAACAGGCGCGTTTTTCTACACAGACGAAAACAATGTTTTTGAAAATATTGTTCTTTAAAGTAAGCGCAATTCATAGAAGTGAACACGATATAAGAACCTTGACCTTGTGCGCAGCGAATTATTTACGACGATTACAAAACCATTCACCCTAAAACGAATTTAAAACTTTTGCGCATCGGTCAAGGTTTGGAATGACCGTTACGACTCTCCCTATGTTTCATGGCTTAACCTTAATCTTGTAAAAACTCTGACGCGGTCAATGCATGTCTCTATTCTGCACCGAAAACGACAAGACATCAACTGCAGGCTCGAGTTGGTCGTTGCTGAAACAACATATTGCCGATAACAAAAAGTAATTCGTTATAACAAAATCCCCGTTTCTCGAGGATGATTTCCATCTTCGGTAACTTAACGGCAAGCTCTGAGGATGGCATTAAAGCACCAACAAGCACGAGTCGGATAGCAGGGGCGTTTTAAGATACTCGTAAAGCATGGTCTCAGTTTTATGGTGTTGAAACCTGACACGCTCGTCAATATGCGAGATCCAATTTAACTGAGACCATTCTCTTAACACTTTGTCAATCGCCTGTCAGCGGGAATCAAAACTCAACTGCCAATATTCAAATTTGCAGATGTCCAGGATTATATGTTACTTTATCTAAAAATATGCAATGAAGTTAGTTGCACATACGGTTTACGAGAGTTTCGGATAGTTGCTATTACTTAGTTGAAGCGTTGTGATTTGAACAAATACTCTTTGATTGCTTGTCAACGTATTTCACGCGGTATGCACGAGCACGCCTTTAATCCATGGCCTCCTTAATCGACATTTATTTAGGCCTTGTTTAAACGCAAATGACAGACGCAACCAATCACAGCTTTCGTGACCACTCCTTACGATTTTAATGGCTTAAAAAGCTAATAAAGCTAGGGCTGACTAATCTGTGACAACTATGAAATCAAGTACCTAACCTATTCCGATGTTTTGCATTGTTGAGGGCAGCGAACACATTTTACGATTATATCGTGTTAGAAAACATTACCCACACAGAAAATTGCAACTTTGTATTCGCATCGAAACATATTCTAAATGAAGGCTTGTGGAGGTGTTTACATATCTAGTTAGCTTCCAGCGTTGTACAGATTCACTAAAATGCGAATTTATGAGCAAAGATGATAAACACACCGATACTTTACTTGGGAACCTAAAGAAGGGATGTAGTCTTGGTTCAAAATTTTGTCACGGTGTACTGACGCGCCAAAACAAAGCGGCTCCAACCGCTTTAAAGATTGCACCTCGTTTTGAAAACACTGTGGCTTAAATCATATTTTGATGGAGTGTGTAAGTGCAAACAGTATGAGATAAAAGTTAGACAAAGAGCATGTTACAAATGAAAGACATCAACATTACGAACCGTTCGACAAGCTTTAGCCTGCTGGATGTAAGATTAATCGACTCTGGGCGAGAATTGCGTGAGAGTATGAACAGGTTCGGAAACAGAGAACATTTAAGATTATTTTAAGAGCCACGAACACATGAGGAATGGTTTTGAAAAGCGTAACAGGATGAACGACATGAGGCGATGCGGAAATTGGGAAATACTAATCCTTTCAACAGACTCGCAACTGTTGCAAAGCTACAATGTTATAGACAAAGCGACAATACATGTAGAAATTATTAGTTTTACAGCGTAACAACAATTGAATTTTAAGTGTAACATCAAACTGACTGAAAAAAGTATTATTAAAAACGAAAAACGGGTACAAAATATACACAGTAAACAGTACAATAAACGTTACCACAATAGAAAAGGTCAAACTGCATCACTGCGTAGAAAGAAATGGTGCTCTATCCGCCCGCTCTACCTGCTCGTTTAGTTGGTACTTCATCATGGGTCAACTAGCACAGTTTCCTCTTCACCATTAGGCGTAGGTGTTTTGAGGCTTTGTCTAGAGCAGGGGTTCCCAACCTTTTTCTTACCATGTTCCCCTTCAGCATTCCGACAAATGAGCATGTACCCCTACAGCATTTCAACAGATAAGGATGTACCCCTTCAGAATTTTGACAGATGAACATGTACCCCTAAAACTCCTTATGACAAAATAGTTTCTCATGATTTTTCACAGGTACATTTAACACTATACATATACTGACTTTTGAAAACAATATTAAGTGATATGTGTATAAAGATTTGAAAATAAACAACATGTAAATATATTTTTGCCTTCTATTGCTAACCTTAAATGTACCCCCAAGGGTACATGTACCCCAGGTTGGGAACCCCTGGTCTAGAGGCTCTTTTGTAGAACTTTGCAAGCTGTGTTGGTAAAACCACAGCAGGTTTTTATTTCTGATTCGCGCTTCACTACAGCTCGGCTCTCAACATCTGCCATCAAGACGGCATTTCTCGAGACAACCACATGGTTTCAGTTCAGCTCGTTGCTTGCCGCTAAAGCTGTGCGTCTTGATCACATTTCACAAGTTGCCAGCAAAGGTTTTCTTGTGGAGAAGCGATGCGGATTGCTCAAGTAATTTTTTTCGTAAGTTCTAGTAATATTTTCCCAATGTTGGTTTTATGTTCATGCAGGGTGGAGGGAGAACCGGGTGACCTTTTGCTGAAGCTTCCTTTTTCAAACAATTTTTTGCTCTTTTGATTTGCTTAACAGCTCAGATTTGTGACTGCTTTCCTACAAGTCTTAGAAACCTTCTTTGCTCTTATTAGTTGTCGCACGTGACTCCGAAATTTTGCTCGTTTATTATCACTAGTACTTTTTCGTAGTTGCAGGTGGGTGGCTGAATCCTTTAAGAACTTGTGTAAAGCTACCTACTACATGGTTTTCTGAATGGGTGCAATTTTCTTGCGCGTAAGAGACATCCGTTTTTCGACATTCGCATCAATTGTGGATTTCAATCCTATGTTGAAGACTGCGGATGACGTTTTCCTCTTTTCTGTTCATTTCTGGCCGGAATCCATATCGCGATTTCGCCAATAAATTGTCTCTGCACCACTCCCTTTCTTTTTCAGGCAGCTTACCGAGATCGCGTATAATGGTTCAGCAACTTCAGGCCTACTATCTTGAAGGCTTCGGTTCGCTGAAACAACACGTGGTGACATCAAATGCGTCTTGTTAGTTTTCGCTTCTATCCTGTCGACTACTGTCACGAACATTACAGTGATCTTTGCGTTTGAAACGAGACGTTTGTCGCAGCTGCAATGGCATTTTTTAATAACTGAGGTTATTGGTGGGTGGACGGCAACATTTACGAATTTTGCAAACTCAGTTTGCATTCGTCTACGGGTTGATTACAGCACCATGGGTTTATTTTGGTAGTTTTTCGATAATATAGATTTGCTGAAGGTAATTCTGCAAATTCGATTGTCATCTACGGATGTTGAGAACCTGACAGCATTCTATCATGGTTACAAACATTTCACCCCTGTGCGAACAGGTATGTGCAAAAAATTATTTCCGATTTTTAAGTTTGTGGAACTTAAAGCCTGATTTCCGATTCGCGTCCCAGCACAAAAACACTGACCCGTTTGGAAAATCGGTCATGTCATCTCTCTTATCGCGGCAGTAAAACGCATTTACTATCTTACTGCACTATTTTACAACATGAATTCCCTTGCCATCGCGTTGGCCTACTTTTATGAACTGCTAATAAGGTGCGCCATCAAATAATTTACATCCTCGTTCTACTCACATCGTAACAATACACAGCACCAAGCACAAGACTTTCCACGTGAAGCGGCGTTTTAACAGCGATGGTGAACATTTAAAAACCCACACTACTCACATGCAAACGCTATCATGTGTATGACTTACATAACTACGTAACTTATACAGGCCTACTTTTCCCACCTAATTATTATCTTTGTTGATTTTACTCTGAAAAGTTGGGACTCATTTTTCAACATGACCGTTTACACATATAACTTAATTACCTTTCAGGCATTCATCATGGTCTATCGGCCACTTGTAGTCACAGCAAACAAGCATTTTAAATTGCAATGAGCGCGTGACAGACTCAAGTCAAAGTTCGCAGCGAAATCAAAGGTGTGAACACAGTACAGCACCTCGTTTGCCAAGGAGCCACGTTGTTCGTGGAAATCTGAGCGTCAGAGCTGACTAGCTCGGTATATACAGAAACGATTTTTACATACGGTTGTCCGAAGTATTCGCGAAGTAACGGAATAGCTGCGGAAAGTTTAAGACACGTCTTATTAATTCCCCATTGAATATATCTTATGCTGTGTGGAAGGATTACCCCAAATCCTGCCCACGTACCGCAGCAGTACGCCTGCACAAATTGTGTTTGATAATTGCAAGGCAACTGTTACCCACGCAACGCTATCCGTCTCACTACGAATAAACGAAGTGAATTTGCTTTTCGAAGTGCGACGACATGGCATGAAATCTGCAGCATCAGAAAAGAAGCTTTTATTTGTGGATCTCAGTTAAACTGACTTTGCGTCACGACAGAAGTTCGCGGATGACTGAACGAGTAAGACAAATTTTTTGCGGTTGACTTCCTTCGCCACGATCAAGACGCCCACACTGGATCTAACGTAAAAAAACTTATGGCATATATACAATTGTAGAGCAGTTGACCTCATAACCTAAACTTTGCTGCGCTATTAAAAATTTCCTTTGCTAGTTTGCTAGCGCAGATACAATTTCATAAAACAACAGCATCAAACATAACTGTGCAACAGTCTTTTAATTGCAAGTTGCAGTGATACATTGCAGCATCCCTGATAGACTTGTTATTATCATGAACGACAGCTGGTGTGTCTGACATTCAGGATCATTATGAGGTTTTGATTTAACGGACAAACACTTTACCAACAAGAAAAAAAGGTTTTGTACGAAAAGAGTGTTTTTTAAACGACTGCAATCTTATTCTTACCTTTACATACACAAATGTTGTCATTATCAAATAATTAAAATTGTTGATGTTCGCGGTCAGTTAAAAAACATCTAGAAAGAAGTGTTGCTTGACATTTCACTATCTTCAAAGAAAAAGCAGAAAATTCAAAGTAACATCAAGATAAGAAAGGAAACACATCTATACTCACATGGGTTGCAGTCTGAGAGCAAAGAGCAGATGGAAAGGAGGACCTTTGACACAGTTAATGCTGGACTCCAGTTATCTTTTAAAATATCCAAACATATCACCCCTTGACTATTAATGTTGCAGTGATAGATTCTTGTTCGGAAAATCACCTGAAAATAAAATTGGCAAATGCCTCACCTCAGCAACAAACAGGTATGCAGCAGTTTATCAGTTCCTTATACAAATTGTTTAATTACAGTTTAAGTTTGTTAAACCGCCATTTAAGCAAACAAGTGCAATTTAGTTGAGAATCAGCCATCAAGTATACCTTTGGAGGCTTGAAGGGATATTCAGGAGTAAATGTAATGTCCAGAAAAAACACTCCACCTTCATACACAGAACCTGGAGGACCTAAAATGGTAGACACCCATTCATACAAATTGTCTCCTTTAGGGCCAGCACTGCAACAAAATAAAACGTGTCACTTAGTGCTGCATGCAGAATCTTTGAGCTAGATGGTTGCAACCACTATTATATGTGAAATATTAAAAATGCCAATTTTTTAAAGACCGTGATGAACGTTCAAACATCAATTACTTTTAACTAACATCAATGTCAATAGAGACTGTAATTTAAACGCTTTGATAGTCATCCATTTGAAAATAAAAATAACTTAGATCAAAGCAGTTTTTACTTTTGTTGATTTACCCATTGACTGTAACTGTAAGTATGTCAGAGTTTTTACACCTTGTAGGAGCAGACGATGCAATCAAGGCTGCACATCCTGGAGTTGAAACACTTGCGTGAAATAGCTTTCAAGATAAACCCTACAGTTATTTAGCATACTTTTACATCAATATAATGCACAGTGGAGAATTAGCAGCGATTAAATTTGTTGTGTTTGCACACAAAAGCTCTGGGTTTTCTGCTAGCTTTCGAAGAATCAACAGACCAGGCTCTACTTTCATAACTTTGCGATGATTCTGCCTTGTGTCTGGCTGCAAAAGCAATACAGTCGAATCAATCAGAACACTTTTAATAGGAAATCGATTTCACGTAGCTCCACGCATTTTCAGTCGTAAAATCCGCAAGCAATTGCTTTAGGGTGAAATGCTGAAGGACTAATAAAGAAAGCCAATTACTGAGCACCAAAACCACAGCAACGAGCAATGCGACGGTAACTCAAAGCGGACATTGGAATGCGTATGCTGAAAGGCGGTCTTGAGGTCATGTAGGTGTGCTCTAGGGAGGGATTTTAAATGGGAAACACTGGAAAGGGATACACAACATCGGTACACAAAAAACTACAGTTGAACTTTTTTATAGATCTTAATTTGGTCTTGTAGCGTTCTTCAAGCATTTTTTTCTGGCACTGTGATGGAAGTAAGATGTTTTCTCTCTTGCAAGAGAGATGCAAACTTGCATGAGGGATGTAAGCTTTTCTCTGGCTTCAGCACATATCAAACATTTCAGGAAAGCCAAGGCGGGTCAGGTCGGCGACAATTAAAAACTCTAGGTTTTCTGCAAAATTTCAACAGACTGGGCCTTGCTTTAATGACTTCACGATGCTTTGGACTTGCACATATTTGCGTTACATGTAATTAGTCCTCACAAAGGTGATGCAGTCGAATCAACCAGAATTTTTTTAAAACAGGAACTCGATTTCACGTTACTCCACGCATCTTCAGTCCTAAAATCTGCAAGCAATTGCTTACAAGTGAAATGTTTGTTTCGCTTGTGTGTCTAAATTTTCTCCTGCCTCTTGTGTGTGTTATTTTGGCCAGTCAGATATAGATGAAAAAAGGGCAACTGACTAGAAAACAAGCCAATTGTATTGAGTGAATAAATGCCCTGAGATTTACATTTCCATGAAACATTTTTTTGCACAGGCATGCTTTTCAGCAATGAATTGCCGCTACGTATTGTACATCTTCACTCAGTTACGTTGGTTTGTTTACTTCCAAATAAACTGTGCACAACATGAATTGTAAACGTTTATGTTATGAAGAAGCAAGCACCAATATCAAGAAAAAACTTTTCCTATTCCCATCCACATGATGCATCATTATATCTCCTAACAATGTGTAAGTTTGTCCTGTTTCAACATTGCTAAACTTCTTTTCTTTTGAAGGAGCATTGCTTCATTTACAAAAAACTAAAAAATATTCTACAGCAGCTGCTAATATGACTGCTTTGCTGCACATGTCTGAAATGGTAAGACTTGCTGCAAAACTTGATTATGAGATGGTGAACAACATCCTAGGCGGCAATTACTATTAGGGCACTGCCATAAACATGCTTTATTGCAGGCAGTGCAACAGCATATGGCAAATGAAATTTTCAAGCAACACCATTACAGTAAGTAACAAAATTAACAATTCTGTTGTAACATCATTTGAAGATTAACATACCTGCAATTAGGTGGAGGGTCAAGAGTAATTTCTGCAAGTTCTTTCTGCAGCCTGCAAAAAACATTTGAAAGTATAAGCAAGAGCAACAGATACTGACATCATGTCCCAGCTAACAAAAATGATTTCACCTTTTTGCACTAGATGTCAAACCACGTGGTGACCTGGCCAACCAGAGTTTTGAAGCACTTGCTATTTCTTTTGCTTGCTTTTCACGATCATGTTGTTTAGTACCATTCACATCACCACCAGATGGACCATCTGAGGTTGTTTGGTTGATCTGTTGATATTTATATAAGTTTGATGTGGATTATGGGAGTATTATACAAACTTTCTAAATTATGGTCTAAAATTTTGACATAGTTTGTTTTGAATTAGAAAAATCTATGCATTACAAGTACTTGGCATTGTTAACGAATTACTAAAGTATACATAACAAAAATAACTTACTGTTTTGATTCTTTTGAGCCAAACAACAATTGGTAAAGCAGACACACACTAGCGTTTTGAATGTGCCATTATTTTTTGAAAGGAAAGATTGAATGTTTACAAGTTTAATTTATTCATTTTCTAATGAGGGTGCTAATTCTTCTGTAATTTAACACTCAAAAATGTGCTGCACAAGAAGGTTGTTTATATCTAAATTGCTTGGAAAAAATAGCAACAACCCACGTCACAAATTTTAGTCACATTTTCAACCGAACACTACAAGAGGGGTACATGCCAGACTTTTGAAGAATGGTGGTTGGTGCTATTTGCATTTGGGCGCATACTGTTACTAAACAAACTTGCAGAATCCACTGACTGGGTATGCACGACATCTGAAAATATTTTTCTTTCAGGGTGTCCAATGGATCTTTAACCATAAATGAAATTCTTTCTAAATAGTTTAGAGCCCATTTGGCATCAGAGGTTTACTACTTTATTTGTAGTACAACTCTTTTGCTACATTAGCATTGCCATTGCATTACAGCAATTCAGACACAAAGTGTTTAAACACAAAACAGACCCACTTATTAAAAAACATACATCAGTTTTCCCTGTTTCCTTTGGTTTTCCATCAACAGAAACATGAGATGAATCTTTCACTTGCGCAGTGCTTTCTGCTGGGCAGCCTTTATTTTCACTACTACTTGCAAGCATGACCGTTAAATGGTCACAACTACCAAATCCACTGCAAAACTATAGATGTGCAAATAACTAATGGTTATGACACATACCTAACAGAAAGAATGTTAGCAATTGGGCCTTAAATAAACTCAAAGTCATGGGCGTCGGCAGAAAATTTTCTAGGGGTGGGGGCAAAGTCGACATTTTGCTGATCCTTTTTAGGTTGCTGATGATGCCATGCAAATGGACATTGACAAAACCCTTTACCCCTCTATACACCACAAAGAGAATGCCCCATGTTATGGCAACAGTCAAAAAATGCTCTTCATCGACAGCAATGTTTTTTTTCACTCATACTTCTTTTCACACTGTATGCTATCAGCTGTCTCACTGCATTACCCAATGTTGCCAGATGGTTGTCACCTAAATCTGCTGAATGGTATCACAAAAAACTGCTAGATGCTGCTAAAAATCTTGTTGCTAATTTTCAGCTAAAATCTGCTAAAAGTATTTAAATTTTGCCAAAAAATCTGCTATTTTTGAGGTGATTAAAATTGACTTGTAAAGTTACATATCAGTTTTTGGTCTTGCACTCACTATCAGTGGACAAGAGCAGACAATGTCGGCATCAGTCACCATATTTTTCGGCCCATGATTTTCTTTCCATTGACATTTTGAGCAACAGTAACTGCAGCTTACCTTCTTTTTTGTGTGACAGACAGTGTTTGATAACCTTTTTTAATTGGTCACATGTGTTTGCTGTTTACAGAACAATGCTCAGCGATAAACAGACTGAGCATAGCTTCAACCCTACGACTTTCTCAGTCTGGTCTTTGCAACTCAAAATGCTTTTGGGTGTGCTCAAAAAGTTGTCAGTCTTAACTGAGTGCTTTATGCTTTTCAAATTTACAATGTTTCGCTATATATAATTGTATTACAGTCAGACCTCATTTATCTAGACTACTTTGTTTTGTCAAAAAATGTCAGTTTAGCAAGGTATCCAAATAATTGGAATTGAAAGTGTAAAGAGCGAAATCTTTCCAGAGCAAATGCCAACAATGTAAACAAAGCTGACAATGTGCAGTACAGCAGAACTCGCCTGCCTAAGCGGATGCTCAAAGGGGAACAGAAAAACCTGTAGACTTCGATGAACTGTCAACTTAACACTTTGACATCTGGGTTAATTCAAGCGATTCGCAAAAAACAGCTGATTCGCATATAGCTTTGCACAGGAATATCTCCGCTCCTGTACGGGTTACGGACCTGATCAAAACGTCAAAAGATGTGTCAAGTCTTGTAGTTTGAACTTGAAAAAAAGTTTTTGCTTGGGGGGTGCGGTTTTTTTGTGAGTTACGTCATAAGTGGAGGACTTTTAGGCCACCTTGGCCCACTTTGCCTGGCCCTGGACACCAACCGTTAGATGGTAGTATTTTGTTGAAGATTTTATTGGATTCTAGGCTACAATCCGAGTCTTTTGATACTACAATCCGAGTCTTTTGATACTTAAATAAATTTATTTATTTATTTAAGATCAAACTTTTGAACCAGAAATGCTAGAAAGTCGATCAAAGGCTCAAAAGACTCGGACTCGAGCCTAGTTTCCAATGAAAACTTCAACAAAATACTTTGGCCTAGTGGTTGGGCCCTAGGCCAGGCAACATGAGCCAAAATGGCCCAAAAACTACTTCACTTATGATGTCACTCACAAAAAATCCGCAACCCCCAACCAAAAAAATATTTTTTGAGTACAATCTAAAGACTGTCCAATCCGTTTGAGCCTTTGAACAGCTCTCTAGTGCAATTGGCGGAGGAGCTAGGGCATTGGTAAGGCAACTGACAACTGCTGGTTTTAGGCCGAAATCGAAGTACGAATATATCGTACCCTGGCTCTCTAAGTGTTAAGCAAATATGTAGACTGCATGTGGAACATGACTAAATGAAACATTCACAGTTTTTTTGTTTATTAGCAGATTCGATTGATATACATAAGCTAGTATGCATTCTGAGTGAGATTAAACATGAAAAATAACTGTACAAGAAATCTAACTGCACACTGCAAGTTCTGCCACTGTCACATTCATTTGTGTAGAACATTGATTTTCACACTTCCATTGCAATTGAATACAATTTAATAAACAACGAATTAACAGTTGGTGTAAGCCAGCTTAGCATGTTTTTTTCTATTGATTTGACATATCTGTTCTTAAATTTCCGTGTCGGAATCAGACCGAGGTTCCCAGATTAAAGGGGTGCAATGCATTGGGAGAAATCTGTTCCTAGCAGTTTAGTGTCAGATAGTGAGGATTCCCATTGTTCAGAGTTCAGATAAATGAGTTCTGACTGTATTGCAAAATTTGTGATAGACTTTTCTTGAATCAGCAGGATAGGCACCAGGCCAACTTTTAAGTTTTGAATCTTGCAAACATGTATGCTGAAACTTTTGCCCATGTTGACTTGGTTTGCCAAGGAGTTTTTTTAGCAAGCATTACTACTTAGTGGCTCAACTGAACTACTTGGAAATATCATACTATGTGTCATGGGATGAAAATTTATTTTTCCAATGTAGTGTTTGAACCTAACATGCTCACTCAACACAGAAGCAAATCATACACCATCTAGTTACTTCTTAGTATGACACAATCATCTCCTTGAAGCAACTTGGTTGCGTCACAATAAAAATTCCAACTGATTGAAGGCAGCTGGTTGTGCCTGGTCTCGCCCATTTCAAAGCTTCAAAAAGATAAATTGTTTTTTGATGAAAATGGTATAAAAGTTTTCATCTCCAAAAACTGTTGGGAATTTGTTAAACCTGCCAAACAGTTTTTAAAATCCTCCAAGAAAATCAGTTAACTACCAGATTGAAAATTTTACTGATGACAGCGAGAAAAACTTGCTACGTTTAGCAGCAAATCAGCTAAAATAGCAACACTGGCCATAACTTGAAGCGAACCTGTGGAGATTCGTTGCCATGTTATTGTTAGAAAACAAAGACCAATAGCAGAACAATCCACTCCTAAGTTTCAAATTCTGCCTCTGCAGGTGGAGGAATGGACTTGAGTAAACTGCAAGCTCATCACTGCATGATACCAGGACAGTGAACCTGGCTCTTGTACAGTGTGAGTGTCATACAGCTAAATAACCCATCATTGCAAGAATTAAGTCAAATATGTATTCGGAATTAAGCTGCTGATTTCAGCTTTTCTAGAAATTTTTGGTTCTTAGTCCCAATTTCTAGAGGGGGAAAATACCAATGCTGAAAGTCTTATTTTGTCAGGGTTACACAGGATTGAACTCTGTACAGACAGACATACCCAAATTAACTTTAAAGACACTTATACATGTTTTGTTATCTATTCTGCAAAACTATGTGCAACATGTCAATATCTGCATCAGCAAATCTCTTAACAACTTGCTTAAATTACAAACAGCCATGCAAGCCTCTATGATATAACTGCTGGAGTTATATTTAACATCTAAACGGTTATATTTAACAATCATATAATTGACAAAACAAAACTTCAAAATTTATGATGACTTGCCTCCATATTATAACAAATTGAACAATGCTCATCTTGTAACAACACAGGCATTAGTCACACAAAACTCTAACATCATACAAAAAAAACACAGGCATTAGTCACACAAAGACAAAACCCTAACATGGATTGGATTTTGAAATCTAGCAGCACAAACCTGCTTTAACATGACACTGTTTACAAGAAATATGTTACAAGAACCACCTTTGTAATAGTTGAATGTAACAAATATGCCAACACTTACCTGAAACGCTGCTTTCAGTATCACAACTACTTAAACTATGTACAACAGCAAGCATACCAAGAACTGTTGCAGATATAGCATATAGGGCTTTGTTGCCAAAGCCTTAAGTAGTTTAATTTTTGTGCATGCCTCACTATCCAGTGGTTATAGCAAATTGATGAGACCTACTCATAAGTATCTTGCTTTAGCAGCTTGGTGAAGAGTTATATAGCATTCTGTGAAAGAAATATTATACTATTTGTGTATTTGACATGAGTCAAAAAATGACATGAAGTTATCGGGAATGTCAATGATCTTATTGCAACTTTCATGTCACAGCATAAAGTGAGATTTGTATTGGTTTAAAAATATCTTTATCATTAACACATTCACAGCCAGGGTATGAATATATCACACTTTGAAATCAGCCTAAAATCAAGCAGTTTTCACATGTCTTAGCAACGGCATTACTCCTCGGCCGATTGCGCTAAAGAGCTGTTCAAACCCTCAAAAGACTTGGCAAGTCTTCGAGTCTGCAATGAAAAAAAATTTTTGGTTTTGGGTTTTTTGTGTGTGACATCATAATGAGTGAAGTAGGTTTTTGGCCATTTTGGCTCATGTTACTTGCTCTAGGGTCCAACTGCTAGACAGAGTAGTTCACACAAGTTTTCATTGGAAACTAGGCTAGAATCTGAGTCTTTTGAAACTTTGTTCAACTTTCTAGCATTTCTGGTTCAAAAGTTATTATGTATAGACAAAAAAACAATTATTTAATTCGTGGATTAATTAATTATTTTGTTGTTATTAGGTTAACTTTTGAACCCGAAACCTCAGCAAATCTTACAAAGTATCAAAAGGCTTAAATTTTAGCCTAGTTTCTAATAAAAACTTCAGCGAAATACTACCACATAGCAATTTGGACCTAGGACTAGATTAAGTGGGCCAAAAAGGCCTAAAACTACTCCACTTATGATATCACTCACCAAAATCCAAAACACAAAACCCAAAAAGTTTTTTCATTGCGGACTCGAACACTTGCCAAGTCTTTTGAGGGTTTGAACAGCTCTTTAGCGCAATCAGTAGAGGAGCTATGGACTTGCAAAGACACATGCAAACAGCTTTATTTAGACCGGTTTGAAGATGTTAAAATAGATTCTAAGAAATTAATTGAAGAATTATGAAAAAATATTACATTACTGTAGTATGAACTTGTGATTCAATCCAAATGTTTGATTAGCTTATTATGTACCAAATGGCTATTGTCTACAAATAAAATATTCTAGCTTTTCCTAAACAGAAATGTATCACACATTTATAAACACAATTACTTTTATCATCTTATATCAAATAATTAATGGCAAACTAATAACTTTTAACCTACAAAATGTTGTTAAACATGCTGCCAATATACAGTAGAACTGCTGTACTGTATAACGTCACTTCAAGGGACTGGAGAAATAGCATCGTCATAAGCAAACTGTCGTTATAGACCAATGGTGCACAACCTGCAGCCATACAGCCACATGCGGCCTTCGATAATGAAATTTGCAGCTGTCTGCATGTAATTTAAAATTTAAGATTTGGTGGCTGTGCTGGTGTATATTGAAGCAAAATAAACGCAAGCGTTTCGTTGCTTTTCAAGGCAAGAAAACCAGTCGACACGATCCTTAACAATCTGGATGGTGATGTCAGAAGAATTATAGAATGAACATGTAATCTATGTTTTTAAATGCAAACAACATAGCTTATACCTGATAAAACCTATTATTTAATCAAGCGTATCTCATAAATATAACTCAAACTCATTGGCGGCCGTACTTCACATAAACAAAAATAATGTGGCTGGCAATGGCAAAAGGTTATACACCCTTGTTATAGACGAACTAAAATAAATTATTCCTAAAATGGCCTTTCAGTTAATTGCTATAGCCTGCCAAGGGTTACAAGCATTCTTTAACTTAGATTGCTGCTTACTGTATTGAGTTTCTGTTATGGTACTTTGATAAGAAAAATTGAGAAACTTTTTTGTCTTTATTTTTCAAAACTGTAGCCAACATCTCGCAAATATCGAAATCTTTTGCAAGTTTTACTACTTTCATGTTATATTCGCTTTTGATTAAAGCAACAATGCTATACTTTTTCCAGAATGGGATACTGCTTCTTTTGGTTGACCATTTACACACCGCTCTTCCAAGTTATCAATCAAACTGACTACCAATCCAACAATCTCTTTTGCACTACAGTAAAACCCATATAACGATATGCTTTGATTGCTGCTGATAGCGCAATCTTTGATGCCATTCTCAAGTCAAACTTTCACGGGTCAAAGATTGGCCACTTAACTTCAATGCATTCTTATTGGATCATAAAAGATTTGTGTGCTGGCTCCACATAGCCATGCTTACATTTCAGATTGTGAAGAAGATTTTCAACTGATGTTATAAACAAACTAAACATTCGGCGGGGCTGACAAAAAGCTTCACTAAAAGCGAAGCGACAATATAGCTTAACTACAATGCACTTAAAGATAGGAATTCTGTAGGGACCGATGAAAAAGTGTTGTTATAAGCAAACTGTGGCTATAGCCCAAGTTGTTATAAGCAAAATGTACTGTACTTTTAAACAGGTTGGTGATTTTCACCCATAAAATTGTTTGTCTTGGCCTCAAAATTTTTTTCCACCAGTTGTCAAGATTAGTTTCATCTTAATTCTTTAAAGCAAAGATGTGGAGAATAACACCAGTGTCATAACGCATATAGTAGGGGTGCAAAAATGTGGCCATGCACTCACACCATACAACTAAAAAGCTGGAGTGTGCAAATGAGATTTCCAGCAACATAGCACATATACCATATGTATAGCAGAGTCAACCTTATTTTGTCTGTATTTATGTGAAAGAAGATAGGTGATAAGTAAAGGTGAGAAATAAATTGCATATTTTAATATCCTAAGTTGTTTACATTTTATACTATGCATATGAATGCAGTATGGCAAACTTATATGTGTGTGCTACTGATATTTACAGAAAGTTTTGCACCCTGTTATATATGTTAAATGGATATGATATATGTCATGACAACGTGAATTGTTAGCATTTTTAGAACTATTCACTTTCTCATTAATTATATGTCTCAACTCCTTACACAATTTTTGCCCTACCATCACCCGTGATGTGCACATGACTGTTACATATATGATTTGACTTTTTTTGTCATTTTATCCACTATCATGGTGCTTGTATTCTCATTTTCAAATGTGATGCATCTACATCTTGTTTGGTTCTTCTGTAGAAAAATAAGTTTTATACTATTAATATTTTTTTCTTGTAAACAGAAGTTTCTACAGTTGACCAAGGAAAAAAATTAAATGTAGACAAGGCAAGGCCCTTAATGGTTATCTGTTTTCATAATTTCAATTTCAAACATAATCAATGACTCTTTTGCTGTATTTTATACTGCTTTTTAATTTAACAAATTATGAGATATCAACAACAGTGCGGCACAATGGTGTTTAGTAATTTTCATCAGACTGAAAAAGTATGTCAAGTTAACAGCAATGTATTATTATGCAAATGTATAATCTGTATAGCATGGATCTCGAAAATGTTTTTTTCAAAGGGCCACATAAACGGTTACACAATAGTTCAAAGGCCAAACATAACTCATGGTCTAAAATAGAATGTCAAAACATCACATGCGGTTTAATAATAAAAGTTCATTTATAAAAAGAATGGTGAAAATGCTTCTTTCATTCTAGGCAGTGTCTAAACAACCATATGCAGTTTTTGCATTTTTGAAAGACTAAAAAAACATTTCAAGCAAAACTTCTGATCTCAAGCCTAATCCTAATCCAAAATCCTAACCATAAATCTAAACCATGTCTGGTTTTCAAGACCTATTAACAAAGTACATTAGAGGGGCTCCCAAAAATATTGCGAAAACATACAAAATGAATGTGACCTTATATAACTAAACTAGGGAAGAGCATTTAGCAATACTGAATCCAGAAGAATTCGGATCTTAAACTATCCAAATCCAAAATGCTAATTTGAACTGGGTAATTAGATTCAGTTCAGATATTCCACAACATCAGCTGTGTACTTGGTTCCACCACATGAAAGTTAATGCGCACAACAGACATTTTTTCAGACCATTCATGTGTTTTTTTCTCTTGCACTGCGAGAAAACAAGAGCACTACTGTACATGCACAGACATTTTTTCAGTATATTCACATGCGTTTTTCTTTTGCACCACGTGGAAACAGCACTAATAGGTATGCACACAAACATTTTTTAGTCTACTCCCTGCGTTTTTCTCTTGCACCACATGGGCAAGTGCAAACTTAGTACTATTATGCATACACTGACATTTTGCAATTCATCACAGGCACATAAGCCTTGTGAAGCTTTTTTGAGACACCAACAGAAAGAGATTTCTGCAGTTACTTATCCAACTACATGCATTTGTAAGTCGTTGAGTGCATTGTTGTTTTCTGCATGAGTGCATGTTTGATCGATGTATATCAGTTGTAGTCATTTTGTTAACGTCAACGTGTCACCCAGAAAAGTGCCTTTGCTTGCACAAATCAAATGGTTTGAAAAAATCTTTGTATGACTTGCCACGTCAGCTTCTTCTGAAAGATCTTGTTCCAGTGCATAATTAAGTAGTACCACCAAATTGCGATCACAGTTAACATGCAGATTGGAAACCCGTGTTTCGTATTACACTACATCAGCGGCGCATCACTTCACTGTCATGTGCCCTATGCCGTAGGTACTCAGCAGTAACACTGATCGAATATTGCACGTTGCCACAGCAGGTTTCTAATGCGAGTGTTTTGGAACACGCAACAGAATTTCCCTTCTAACGTTGTATTTGATTATTACAAAACCAGCACATCGCTCCACATGCGTGCTACCTCACTACCTGACACCTCTGAGACTGTGATATGTGTAGCTTGACAATAAATCCAACACAGAGATTTCATGAACTGTGGGATATAAACATGTTTGTAGATATTCTAAAAATGCCTTGCTCCTGACACAGTTTTTAAATTCTGAAATCCCTCAGTGTTTAGCAAACAAACTGTCATCTGTTGAAACGTAAATTCGAAGTTGTTGCGGACCCGTACGTGGATAAGAGGTGGCCGGAGTCACTTTTCAGACACGGACTCCGCTCCTCTCCAAAAATTTTTGAATGCGGGTCCGGGTCAGGGTCCAGCAATTTTTCAAGTTTGAGAATCCGACTCTTCTTCAGACTCCGGCTATAATCATCGATCCAACCGTAATTTGCTCATGTTTTTACTTAAAAAATGACCGCACAGACTTCTGCTACTGCCGAAATTTAAAAGTGACTCCGGCCCCGGTTTTTCCTAAATATTTGACTCCGGGTCCGGCTCCGGGTCCGAAAGAAAAACGCAGAATCCTGCTGAGTCCACTCCAGTTATCCGAATCCGGTCCCACAACTGACGTGGATAACACTAATTGGAGGGCCGGCGGGCTGGGCGGGCTAGTGTTGAAAAAATGGAGATTTTCGCAATCTTAATCTAGTCCAAAATTTTCATTGTGTAATCCGGTACGATCCTAATCCGGTACACCTGTCCAAATATTTGATCCAATCCGGTTTATATCCAAAAACACACTCTGATTAGACATTTTGCTGCAGTGATCAGTGAAATTGGATGTCCAAATACGATCCGGTTGAGTTCTTTTCGAAATCCAGTCCGATCCGGGTCCGGTTCCGAATTGCAGAATCCGGTTGGATCACGATACGAAAACCGGATAATGTTCAACACTGGGGCGGGCTGGCCGGATGCAGTTGCACAGAAGACAGAAGGGCGGGCCGGTGGGCTGCACAAAAGGGCGGTCCGACGGGCTGCGGAAAAGGACGGGGTGCCTGCAGAAAAAGACAGCCCTCCAGCCCGCCCTTTTCTGCAGCCCAGCTTAATGTGCAACCCGCCAGCCCGCTCTAATATGCAGCCTACTGGCCCGGCCTGTAGTGTAGCCTGTCGGCTGTTGAGTTCGTCTTGGCTCCGCAAATGAAACATCTGGTGACTCTGAAATAATAAAGAAAGAAGGCTTCGATTACTGGAGAAAATAACTGAAGAGGGCAACTTGGAAGTTTACTGACGGATTCACGACAAGACAAACGAAGCTGGAAACTAAACAACCAAAAGAGGCATTAACTCTTTTAGGACGTTGTTATGCGTACCGATCTGATGTATTGTGAATTTGTAGGTTGCGCATTTATTGTAAGTCACACCCAGGAAGAGAGTAACCTGCAATAATATAGAAATCATTTGCAATAATATCCCATACGAAAATATTAAAAATGATCCCGATCTAATAATCGGATAAAGACGATACTCGCTGAAGCGTAACCTTGATTTCGGATTTAACGTAATGACGCGTCGAACACGTGACCACTAGAGTGGCGAACGCACCGCACACCAGTGTTGTGCGGATATTGAAATTTGATAATCCGATCCGCTCCGAAAAATTTCAATAGTATCCGAATCCGATCCTGATCCGAAAATTTTGCTCAAAACATAATCCGATCCAGATCCGAAAATCCAAAACCATCATCATACCAGATTCCAA
>Ga0210059_1000339_pt1 | contig 56541 bp, 30 predicted proteins | sample Ectturendosymbi2_FD_188042 | JGI IMG/M metagenome (GOLD analysis project Ga0210059, IMG submission 188042) | Ecteinascidia turbinata endosymbiont from Florida, USA - Sample 2 (SPAdes) (version 2) | ecosystem: Host-associated > Tunicates > Ascidians > Unclassified | place: Key West, Florida... | reverse complement strand
GGAAAAGGATGGGCCGGCCTGCAGAAAAGGGCAACCCTCCGGCCTGCCCTTTTCTGCAGCCTAGCTTAATGTCAGCTCGCCGGCCCGCCTTAATGTCGTGCAGCCCACTTTCCTGTCTGTAGTGCAGTCTGCTGCCGGCCCGCCCTTCCGTGCAGCTCGCCAATCCCTGGAAAATTCATGTTTTTCATTTGGCAACACGGCTCTCCAGCCCGCCAGGCCTGCCGGCTCTCCGTTTAGTGTTATCCCATTTCTATATACAAACAACTTTACATTCCTTTCATTAAATCAGGCAGGCGAAATGTCACTCTAGCTGGGGTTATACCAACTCCCTTTGAGCAGTCACGATTGCGATTAATCAGAATTGTAATTGTCACTTTGTTTGAAAATTTTTTATTTAATTGCAAAATGTCGATAGCCTAATATTGTAATAATGATTTATTTGCTTGTGATGATAGCCTAATGTAAATCATATCATGTTGATGCTGATTAACTGCTGGATCTTGGATCATGTTTGTAGTTTTTTTCATTAAAACTTCTTGTTGATTTAAGTACGTTTACATTAAAACGTGAACATGTGTAAGATTTCTGCAAGATTTCATAATGGTAGTCTGACCGAAATGGCCAAGACCGAAATGTCCTCAGACTGAAACGGCTCAGAATGAAAAATCGCATACCCGAGGTCACAGATTCTATGTCATTTAACTGCAAAAATGACATGTTGACTAAAATCACTAACCCTTGCAGGTTCAAAAGTCATGACTGTTAGAATGCCATGATAAGTTTGATAGTGTAGATTGACATAAAGTGAAAATTGCATTTGAATACATCAAACATGAAGGCTGTTGACTGTAAACATAGTTATAGAGCATATTTTTGATTCATGAAACAGATATATTTATTATAGGTCTTTAACATTTTATGCATGTGTGCCATGAGTGTCATTTACCCACTTTACACTGCACTGTTATCGGATTGACGTGTGAGCGATTCGTCGATAAGCGATTCGCTTACCTTCGTGAACGCATTTGTGAACTCAACATTGGGGCGTTTTTTGACTGCAAGGACTCAAAGATTTGCTTTGTGTGCTTGGCCTATGGTATGGCAATTGTGAAAGTTGGAGAATAGGTGAAAATGAAAAGTTGAAAGCTGATTCCACTACACAAAGGTGCTTTTTATAGCTAGGTGTTGTTGGAATTGCCGAGATGTGATTTTATTTAGTAGAGTCCGAAAAATAACAGCCAGCAAAGAAAATAGTGAGAACTGCTGGGTGATGAAGTCCTGAAAACCGCGTCGCATCATAATTGCAGTCTTCAAGTGACTTTAATAGAATTTCAACAGCTTCTACAGGGCAGGAAATGGGAGTTAGTCTTTACATTGCAAAGCCACTTTGTTGATTTCAGTCACGATCATTAACCAGTCTGTTTGCTGCACTACAATACAACAGAGTGTCAAATATGAGGATTCACAGCACTTTGTAAGTAGTAATCTATGAACACTAGGTAGGCTACTGCAATTCACCAAATTGCAAATGTAACCTATTCCACAAAACTTTTATGCCACATGTTATGCTACTCCATGTGTTCCATTATAAACTGAGGAAATCACATAACTGGGATACAAAGTTCAAAGTGTAGCCTATACTGAAGTCATCTACTTCCAATATTAAGCTACATATTTTGCACAGAGGTTGAATCACTCTACTATACCAAGGTCAGGTGTAATGGAAACCTATCAATCAGTATTGGGGCAGTAGTCCGTCAGCCTAATATCTGATGTCTTGTAACCCACCGAATAATCTTCCAGTTTGCTTAACTGATTCAATTTTTCTGATTGTTTCCCTAACTAGGTGTAGTTAGCCTACAGGCAAAACTTAAATTAATCCGTCATTTTTGCTGCAGATTAGGTTGAATAGGCTAATCGGTTCCACAGTGACAGTAGTGGTTTTTAGCATCAAACAAGCACAGAAAAGGTTTCACAAGACTTAATACACACCACCAACCTCTTTTTCACTCGAATCCCTTTATATAGGATTCCCAACCTATTTCTGCTAGTTGGATTTGCTGAATTGGGTATGGTTGAAAAAATGCGGGCTTAAGCAGCTTGGTGAGACACTCACGGTTGTGCTTGAGTGATTTATGGGATTCCCAATCCAACGAGAATCCGATAACAGTGCAGTGTAAAAAGGGTAATTGAAATTGCTAAACTGGCAGTTTCAGTATTGGCATTTCAATAAATGTTTCATTTTGTTCGCTGGTACTGGTGTTATGAACTTAAATATAAGGGATTTTGCATAAGTGCAAAAAAGTTTGAATAAAAGTTCAGCTATTTCTGGTCAGGGTTGATTGATTGAAATCATTTCATTTAAAACAGCGATAAAATCAACAAAAACAAGCAAGAAATCATATGAAGTTTTAAAGCTTTATGTGATTTTTATGACACTTTTAATTAGTACTTTAATGGTTTCACTTTAAAGAAGGCAGAGACTTCTTACGACAACACAAGATATAAAAGCAATTAAAGTTTATCAATCATAGCAATTGTTGGTGTACTAGAAAAAACACAGCACAAAAAACTCACATTAAAACAAACTCTTTAATTAAAATTAAAAATTACCACTTGCTTGGAGGCCACCCTCTATACAGTAAATAAAAAAATCATAAGAATCAAAAAAATCTAATTCATAAAAATAAAAAAATTAGATTTTATAAAAATCAAAAAAATCTAATCTGATTTTTTTCATTTAAATTGGATTTTTTTGATTTATAAAATAAATCATTATTTTTATCAGCCTTGAAACGAAGTGATATCCACCTCTAGGACCTCACGGAAATTGACTCCAGTTTAATTCCTAGGCCCATAATCATATAACACAGAATGATGGCGTCAATGACATGACACCAGTTATATCTGTGAAATAAGTAGCTAGTTCACATAAGTCGTGACATTTTCTGAAACTCTACGTTAGAACTAAATACTTATCTCACTAAACATTTTGTTTTTCATGTACCTAACACTTACTGGACTAATGTTTGCTGCTAAAAATTACTGTAATCTGTCTATACCCTTGTCTCTTTAAACATCATTAGGTGACACTATGGATCTGGTTGGAAATAACTCATCCATGTAACTCACCCCATTATGGTCCATGGGTAAATTTTTATTTATTCACAATTTATATGTACAAATTGCTTTCTGTCGTTGCTACTTGTTTTTATACTGAAATGTTGTGCTTATGTTGTTGTGTTTATCTTGTAGAATATTGGTATGTGAACAGGATGAGGATTTGGATTTTGAAACAGTCAGTTTATCGGATTTGGATTTTGAAATGAAATTGTTGGATTTGAAAAACCTAAATCTGTCCATATTTGACAAACTTGTACATGTGGCATGCTAATCTGTAGCTTGGAAACAAAACTGATACTTGCGAAGAAGTTCAAAACAAGATTATCAAATCCAAACTCCAAGTAACCTATATCCCAGACTGGAAAACGTGGCAGTTGTTGACGAGATATCGTTCGTGACAAGGAGATTTTTAGGCGTGACACGCGTAACAAAGCTTTTGTGCGTGACATTCACTGTGACTGCTTTTCACTGAAATTATAATGGCACATGAAATCTCTTTTCCCAAAAGCTCTTATGACTAAAAACCTTTATCAGGGGTTTTTAAGCAGCTCCAGTACCTTGTGTGTTCAGTGGTGTTACCAGAGGTTTGATCCAGGGGGAAAACTTAGCTGAAAGGGCTCACTGGTCATTGTAGTGGACCTAATAGCCAACACTCAGAAAAAAAATTGAAAATTTATGTGATTTACGGATGTAGCCGGCTATATTTTGAAACCCTAAATAACTAGAAAATATTTCGAAAAACGAAAAAAGGAACAACCTACTGAAAACCAAAAGAATACTAAAAATAAAATATCTTATGGGGTGACCAGTTTTTGCATGTAGCTTGCCAGGTGGGGCGATTCGCCCCTCTTCCGCTGCGCAGAAATATCAACATGGGAGCAACATGTTAGATAGACTCGCTGCACGATCGAACAATTTTATTTTGGCGGAATTTGACTGAAAAGCCTATTCACCCGTTGCGTGGCATCATTAATGCTGTTGTAAAAATGACATCAATAACCTGCAATTGTACATACTATCTTGGCAGTATTTCATAGTTTCTTTTAAGGTGTCAAGATGAAGCTATAAGTTATGTGAGTTTTAGATGAGATTATTTTTAAAAGATCTTTGAAGCATTCAAGGAATGTCAGTTTGTGTTTTTTTTTTGAGACGTTGTCAAAAACTTCATAACAGATTTTCATTTTCATTTGCCATGAAAAGTGATTCAGCAGAATGATTCTGTCATGGCATTCTTTAAAATTGATGTTCAACTCAATGAGACGCTAAAACCACGCCTTAACCTATGTTTAAAACTGCAGTTGGTGTGATTTCTCTTGATCAGGGGTTGTCAACCTTTCCCTAGTCGCAGGCCAAAAACAAACTTTGTATGGCAAGCTGTACTAATTTTCCACCAAGAATTATGGTGCTACTATAACGTGAGGTCTACCGCCATATGTCACCTACCCAGGTGCAGCCTGATGTCTACTGGCTTTAAAGGTCTAGTGTGACAGACCTCACATTATAGTAGCACCATTATGTTTCCGTTGCTCTTTATGATGTTGATAAAACTAGGGAATTTATGGAATTTTAATCAGATAAATTCCTGATTATCATAGTTCACAATGAAAGCCTAAAATATGACATACCATACATTTATATCACAGTGCGGTTTCTCATAAGTAATGCAAGAAGTTGCGGGGAGGGCATTTTCATAAAATATAATACCACTAGGTGGTCTATACAGTGCTACAATTTGTAAAGGGGTTGTGGGCTAGATGCAGCCTATGGTGAGTAGCTTGCTGACCCCTGCTCTAGGCCTGTGGTTCCCAACATTTTTTTGGCTAGCACCCCCTTATCTGACAAACAGGTTTCTATCGCCCCCTACCATGCCCAACACACATCAACACAATTTTTTCATTCTATATATTTGGTATGTTTGAAAATGATTAAAACAAGACTGAGTGAAAAGGTAAAATCCGGGGTCTCAAACACGTGGCCCGTGAGAACCTTTTGTGTGGCCCGTGATGCTTTTTAGGAATTTTAAAATAATTAACATTTACATTGCCGAGTGCCTTGAAAAAAAGATGCCGCGAAATAATTGAATCAAGCCTGAATAGTACCCAGTGCGGTTTTCGTCCTGGCTGTAGCAATACTGACCACATTTCATTCTCCAGCAAAATTTTGAGAAATCTTGGGAGTATGTTAAAGACCCCTTCACAATTTCACATGCTTTGTCGACCTCGAGAAAGCCTACGACCAGGTTCCTTGAGAAAAGCTTTGGGGAGTGTTGCATGAGTACAGTGTTGGCAGCTGCCTCATACTGGCCGTCTAGTCACTATATTCGTGCTCAGACATGTGTCCATGTTGAGAGAGTTAAATCACGACCAATCACCATTGATGATGGAGTCCGACAAGGGTGTGTGCCGTCACCACTCCTTTTCATAGTTAACATCAGTTGTTCTCAACGTTTTCCTTGAAGGGAGCCAAATCAAGACCTACGAGTTTGTTGGAGAGCCTCACTAAAATTTTTTAACACAATTCAATTTACACGTTTTTTTAAAGCAAAACAAAGTCTGTTACACAAAATATTAGACGTTTTTTTGACTGCTGAGGGCTGCACAAAGGGTGCTTGGGAGCCAAATGCAGCCCTCAGAACCGGAGTCGAGAACCACTGGTCTACATGAATTGGATAGACATTCACAGTTGAGTCGATGATGGTGTCACAGTCGGAAGGTGCAGGATCAACCGTTTACTTCTTTGCAGACGATTCGGTACTGCTAGCATCTTAACAGTCGTCAGCATGCACTCGGCCAGTTTTCTGCTGCGTAAGACCAAGCCGGAATTAAAATTAGCACTAAATATACTGAGATACTACTGTATGTCTCTCTACAAACCCAAGGCAGTGTGTGCAGCTAGTGAACAGCAATACACTGCAGAAGGTAGAGATGTTCAAGTACCTAGGTGTGGTATTTACGTGTGAAGGAGGCGGAGCACCAGGAGATTGATGCATGGATTGTTAAAGCTAACGCAGTTCTGCATGAGCTTTATCACTGTGGCCACAAAACAGGAGCTTTCAAACACCACAAAGCTGTCAGTTTTCTAATCGATCTTTTTTCCTATCCTTACCTATGGTCATGAATCTTGGGTATTGACCGAAATAATATTAACTCAGGTGCAAGCACCAAAGATAGGATTTTTGAGAAGAGTCCATGGTGTGACAAAGAGGCGTACCGAGGTTAGATTGTGCCCAGGGCAAGAAACAAGTTTGGCGCCTCCATATTTGCACATAAGTTATTTTGGGATTAACTGTCCTGCATTGAAGAAAAAAATTGTGACATTGTTTCGACTTTTTGGCACCCCTTAGTGATTCGGCGCCCGGGGCATTGTGTCCCCCTCGTTATGCCCCTGGTGTGACACTTCGCGACAAAGTGCGCAGCTGTGAAATTCGCAGCGCCCTGAATGTCGAACCACTTCTCCTAATTGAGAGAACACAACTACGTTATTTTTATGTCAAATAAAACAGCCACAATAATTGAAAACATTGTTTTATTCGACGTTTTGACTTACGTAAGCCATCATCAGGAATAAATGAAATGCGACAGTTAAAGGAAAAAATAAGGATGCAATTTAGGGAATTCGTACTGCGTTGCGTCGTATAGACCATTATGTGTTAAAAAGCAGCAGGGGAATGGATGAACCATCGACGTTGAAATCTGGCTGGTATTGCTGTATCAGAAGAGACTCGAGTAGGTGAAGTTTCTTCTGACCGACGATACTTCCCAATATTTCCGGTTGCTTGAAAAAACTACTAAAATGGATCTGCCGAAGCACCACTTTCCAATTCAATGGCAAATTCTACAAACAAATTGACGGTGTAGCAATGGGTTCGCCCATTGCTCCTCTGCTTGCCGACACAATAATGGGCCACGTTGTAGATCAAGCTGTCACAAAAACTACGTTCAAAACAAGCCAATCGTCCTTTGGCGCTATGTAGGTGATACATTTGTTGCTTTCAACGACATGAGTGTGCTGGACATTTTCTTTATTACCCTCAACAGTGCACATAATAACGTCACTTTTACCAAAGAATTGGAGTGCGGTGACTCTCTTGCCTTCTTGGATGTTCTAATAGAAAAAACTCAGTCCGGAATACAAACAACAATGTATCGGAAACCTACTCATTCTGGCCTCTACATTCATTGGACAAGTTTCATTCCACACCACCAAAAAAGAAATCCTGTGTTTGGATTACTTGACAGGGCGTATAAAATCGCCAGCACATATAATGCCATACACAGTGAATTCATGAACATTAAAAGCATGCTGATCAGAAATGGATATCCCAAAGCATACATTGATCGCTGGACCATGAAATATCTCAACAAGAAACACGAAACCTCCGTTAATTCATTCACGATAACACCGTCAATGACAACCACCATGAACATGCGTCTCCCATACCTCAGGGGAATTTCCTGTGAAGTTCGCCGAGAAATGCAAAGACTTAACACTGCTATGCCATCATGCCCTTTCAGTTACGTTTCATACATGAAACTAACAAGTTGAAAAAATCTTTTACATATAAATACAAACAGAATCATCTTCGTCGCTTAAGTGTTGTCTACAAACTAACATGCACGTGTGGGTCAAATTACATTGGACAGACTCGCAGGAATTTAATAACCTGAATCAATGAACACAAATTTGATCAACGTTCTGAAGTTTGCAAACATCTGTTGGCTAAGCCCATGCACTGTTTTAACTTCAAGCAACCGGAAATATTGGGAAGCATCGTCGGTCAGAAGGAACTTCACCTACTCGGGTCTCTTCTGATACAGCAATACCAGCCAGATCTCAATGTCAATGGTTCATCCATTCCCCTGCTGCTTTTTAACACATAATGGTCTATACGACGCAACACAGTACGAATTCCCTAAATTGCATCCTTATTTTTTCCTTTGATTGTCGCATTTCATTTATTCCTGATGATGGCTTATGCATAAGCCGAAACGTCGAATAAAACAATGTTTTCAATTATTGTGGCTGTTTTATTTGTCATAAAAATCTACAGCAACTCCGTGCATAGTTTACCAAACAACTACGTTAGTTCAGCCATGTATCCAAAATGCCCAATGGAAGACTGGTGAGGCAAGCCCTGCAGGCTGAAACCATGGGAAAGCGACCCAAATGTTGTCCAAGGCCTAGGTGGAGCAACTGCATCTCTGACCTTGCTTGGTCCCGTCTTGGTGTGGAGCAAGTTGACATGAGGTATTTCAAGTTCTCCTATGGATGCTGCCCCCGCAGCCCTCCCTAGACGAAAATCAGGCATGAAAATAAATAACACTTGCGTTAGTTTGCTCACTGGTGTTGAAAAGTGCTCAGCTAACGAGTGTTCTTTTGTTTGAGCGAGTTTTTCTTTTATCCACTGCTTGGCCGCGCTAGATTTCGGGGCAGGTGTTCAGCAGCCATTTGGTTGTCTCATTGTCCAGAACCATCAGGCCATGCAGTCGGTGTGGAGGTCGATGGATTGGACATTGGAGGATGACATGGTTGACGGTTTGTTTTTCTGCATGACACTCACAGGCTGCAGAGGAGGCCATACCCCATTTGTACAAGCAGGAGCGGAAACGTCTGACACCGGTGCAGAGGCGGTTAAGCCGGACCCAAGCTCTTCTTGGGTGGGTCATTCCGGGGGTGTGTGTGTGTGTACCGGTATCTAGAATCAAAGTGCGGAGTCTTATGGGTTTGTCCGCCAACTCCGCGTTCCATTGATGATCCGCCTACTGCGCCGCACGTATGTTGTTGTCAGAGAAGCTGATGAGTTGCTATGTGACAGGTACAAATTAGAGATCGACCGATGTGGCTTTTTTGATGCCGATACCGATATTTCCAAAATTTTTAAATCTTGTTTTCTGCTTCATTATCAAAAATAGGGTGTCTTTTATGCCGTACCTTTTTTTCAAAAACTTGGAATATCAGGATTTATGAGCTAAAATTTTTGAAATTGCAGTAATTTCAATATTTGATTAGCATGAAAAAAAGGGAATGTTTTAATAACAAAACAATAAGAAAAGAGAACTGAATGTAAGAGAACTGCCTGCGGTGCTTAAACTAAAAAAAGCAAAAACAGTGCTTGAAAGTTGAATGATGGTGAACAATGAAAAGGAAGGACAAAATGAAATATCAAGTTAAAGAGGTTAAAATTAGTACAGCACTGTATTCAATTGCCCATTGTCAAAAATGATAATTTTTCCAAAACAGCAATAACTTTTTTGGTCTATGACAATATGTTTGCTAACAGTTACTATACTACATGAATCTTGTGAACTTTTGATTATGTATATACTTCACGAATCAACCTTTCAGACTCTTCTGCAACTCAGTAGGTTTTCAACTTGAAAAGTCAATCCAAGTCTTAAAGAATCAAGTTTGGAATTTTGATGTAATGTAACATTAAATAACTGCATTTCCTTGAAAAAACAACATACGGTACTTGCATTAGTTACTGCAACTGAAGTACTGGTATTGGTATGAAATGAAACACCTCAACTGATTTGTCAATACTCACTAGTTCCATGCCAACAGTTTAAAATTGTCATGCAGAAAGCACAATTTTTCTGCATTTTCACCAAGTAGCCTGCAGTAAGTTAGCCGGTCATCTACAACCTAGCCTAAACAAAAGCAGCATTAGGCTATAACCGATTACTGCCCGTTTGCCAGAAGTGAATTCAATAAGAACAAGTCGCCATGACAATAGCTAAAATGCACATGTGCGCATTACGCATCCGATGATTGTGCAATAATGCCTGGTAGTTCTGATCCAATCACAAACACTGTGCTTTTCACTTGCGCAAACACTGCTTCTGCTGATCGTGTTTAATAAACGGACAACAACAATTGTGATGCAAAAATGAAAACCGACTATCACGCTGCTGTTGGACAGAATGGCAAATCACCACTTCAAAGTTTTTGTGAAATGCTGGAGTAGCGCTTCCATAACTTGTGTGCCATATCCACAAACCAGCTGGTTGCAACAGCTTGGATTGTGAGATCACAATTATCATTATCATGCCTCGTGGAAAATGTTGATTAACACTTTGGCGTCCGGCTGCTTTTGGGGATTTTTGGAAGAAAAACATCCTAACGCACATGGCTTTGTGCGGGCATATCTCCGCTCCTGTTCAGGTTACGGACCTGGTCGAAGCGTCAAAAGACGCGGCAAGTCTTCTTGTCTGCACTCGAAACAAATTTTTTGCTTGGGTGTCAGAGTTTTTTGTGAGTGACATCATAAGTGGAGGACTTTTAGGCCACCTTGGCCCACTTTGCTTGGCCCTGGGCGCCAACTGTTAGGTGGTAGTATTTCGCTGAAGTTTTTACTGGAAACTAGGGAACAATCTGAGTCTTTTGATACTTTGGATTCAAAAATTATAATGTAAGTTAGTAAAAATATTTGACTTATTAGCTAATTAGATAATTAAATTAATCTGTGCTAAACTAGGCATCGATTGGACTTCTGCACTTTTAAGTTACAGTCAAACATTTCGTGCTGCGAAAACTTCCAGAGGTACAATGGGAGTTTATTCGTACACAACACCTGCACGTGGTAGCTTCAAGCATTGCGAAACTTCCTGATGATGCTTTTGTTTCAGGTGCAACGGCCGACGCATGCTCCACAGTTGATCTTGTCTGCTTGTTTATGAAACCACACCTGTTAGCGTTGCTGTAAGATAATTATCTTGACCTGCTTCGTTGTGCTTTCTTGCGCAAATTGTCTGAATACGTGAGGAATATAACAGCGTTTTGTCAACACCTACTGAGACCAATAAAATTGGCCGTTTTGGCCGATACCGATATGTCGGTAAAACCCAAATATCAGCCAGGTCTCAATTTGAAGCTCCGTGCAACAGCACTCGATGGACGGGTGAGCACTGAGTGGAGCAGATGTCCAGGCTCCATGGCACGGTGTCCTAGAGATGGTGTGGCCACTGCGACGAAGCTCAGCAGGCTGGATGCCTTCGAGGAGCTAGCGAGTGAACAAGTTCCTTAGACAGCTAGAATTGATTAATACGAACGTAGAGACCGGTAGAAATGATTTGCCTATAATTCATGATACCGTTTGGAGGAAATAACATGTAAAATTAAGTTCAGGTACTGCTATTGTTGCATCAGCATCATAATGCAGACCGCGGGTCATCTTGTAAGTCCCATGTGGCCCATGGAGCAATTTGAGTTTTAGGTCTCTGGATTAAATTAACTCATTTAGCAGTTTTTGCTATGTCCGGGGTATGGAAAGGAAATCAGCATTTAACTCTTTGGCTTCCGGCTGGTTTTTGGGATTTTCGAAAAAAAAACGCCTAAATGCACGTGGCTTTGCGCGGAAATTTCTCTGGTCTGGTATGCTCTACAGACCCGGTAGAAGTCTCAAAAGACGCGGCAAGTCTTTAGTCTGCACTTGAAAAAAAATTTTTTGCTTGGGGGTTGTGGGTTTTTTTGTGAGTGACGTCATAAGTGGAGGACTTTTAGGCCAACTTGGCCCACTTTGCCTGGCCCTGGGCACCAACTGTTAGGTGGTAGTATTTCGCCGAAGTTTTTACTGGAAACTAGGCTACAACCTGGGTCTTAATAGTTTGTATGACCTGCTGGGGTTTCGGGTTCAAAAGTTATGACATAAGTTAGTAAAAATATTTGACTAATTAGATAATTAATTAATTTGTTTATTTTAGATCATAACTTTTGAACCAGAAAGTCTAGAAAGTCGATCAAAGGCTCAAAAGACTTGGACTTGAGCCTAGTTTCCAATGAAAACTTCAGCGAAACACTTTGGCCTAACGGTTGGGCCCTAGGCCAGGCAACATGAGCCAAAATGACCCAAAGCTACTTCACTTATGACGTCAGTCACAAAAAATCTGCACCCCCCAACCAAAAATTGTTTTTTTGAGTGCAATCTACTAGACAGGGCGATCCGTTTGAGCCCTTGAACAGCTCTCTAGCACAATCGGCAGAGGAGCTATGGTGTTGGTAAGGCAACCAAAAACTGCTGTTTTTTTGGACCGAAATTGAAGTACGAATATATCGTACGCTGATTCTCAAAGTGTTAACCAAGTAATGGTTAGATGTGATGGCAATTTCATTGATAATGAGATGGTTGTGCTTGGTGAAGAGAGATCAGTTTCTCGACATCAGGCTGGAATTCATTCAAAAGAAGTCATAGACCTCCACGTTCACAAATATTTTGTCTGTTTCTGCACTTTAAGAAGAAAACCAACTGCACTGAAGCCTTTTTCCACTAAATATGACATTGGGAAGGCAATGAAATTAATTCTCGCACAATACTGAATAGCAAATGAGACCTTCATTTGAAACCAAAAATCCTGATAAGATTTTCTGAACTTTGGTCTCAGCCCAATGTCATGTTAGATTGCACGCAGTTCTTCCTTGACCACTCCTGTGTCTTCACTATCTACAGGGTGTTTCACAATTGTTGAAACAAAGCGGCAGCTTCTAAAACCTTTATCGATGACCTTATTCATTATTCTCTTTCCAGATTATCATAGGGAAATAGTTAACCTTTCTATATATTAAACAAAAAATAGTCTAATGATGCCTTGGTCGATGGAGCAGAAGATCTTTTGTGTAAAGACATATTACGAAACGAAGTCTTTCCAGATTATTCAAGCAAGGTTCAGAAGGAAGTTCAGCTTCAACAAATTTCCAAACAGGAGTCAGATTTTCATGTTGGTCAAGAAGTGTGAAACTCATGGCACTTGTGGAGATCGTAGGGTAACAGGCTCATCGCCCTCTGGGCCTCCAATAACGATTCGAACTCCTGACAATGTCACTAGGGTTCAAGAGTCAGTCGGTCAGAGTCCGAGCGAATCTCAGAACGGTGGACATCTGGAGCATGTACTCCAGGACTTTTATTTCTGATTTGAGGACAAACAGTTGCAGATTATAAAATGTTATCTTTTCACCTTTCAATAAATGTAATCATCATTGTGGTATCATTTAAAATCCTGGATTTGTGCCCAATCGCTTTGTTTCAACAATTGTGAAACACCCTGTACATCTGGGATTGATTACCTTAATCTGGTACCTCAATCAACATCCCTAAATCTGGTAATGGTATATTGTTTCATATGACTCAGCCAATAAGCAGAAGCACCATAAAAGCCATCGCATGCAGTAAACCAACCATTAGCGAACATTAGAGCGAATGAGAATACAATGACACAATAGTTGATCAGTGTAAACAAAGAGGGGCGCTGTGTCACATAGGATTGGCGAAAGACCGTGGCGGTCATCTGGTCAACCAACCCCGTTTATCACTTTTTGTCAAGTGATTGAGAAACAACAGTTGCAGATCAAATAGGCATAATGAAAAGAAAACAGAAAACGAATGAACGCAGAACATGGTGAGACATGTCTCTTTGCAACTCATTCAGGTGGGCACAGTAAATCTGAAGGATATCATCTGGTAAGGGGGTCTTCAATTCAGAAAGGCTTAGAAACTGTTGAAGTTCATATCGGGCTTGATTTCGTTTGAATAGCAGTAAGCTTGGACAAGAAGGTAGGGATTGCTGATTTGGCTTTGGTGAGGTTAACATCATTCCCCTGCAATTGCAAATTAACTTCACTGAACTTTGTGAAGATATCTGACAAATAAGCAACATCAAATTTGATGTTTCTTAGTTCACTACAGAGTGCCAAGTTGTAGCCTTGAAAGAATTCAACAACTGTATCAAACAGTGAATAGAAACGTCTCAGGCGTTATGCTTTGACAGCCACCTTCTGTGTGCAGCAACAGGTGTTCAAACTCTTCATCGTTATCTGAGTCCACCACACTGCCAAATCTTTGCATAACACTTTTGAACCCTTTGGTGTCCATTGATGAATCCACTAATACTCTGCCACATTTTTAGCAAATTTTGAGCTCGGAGCAATGCAAGGTTGAAATTAATCCGAAGATTTTAAAAGCATTTGAACTTAAGTGTGACACTAGCAGTCATCCACTTGCTCTGCCATCTGTCTCTTGCTAGATTTCCTTGGCACTAATCAAGCTAAAGTGCATTCTGAAAAGCACTGTTTTTTGGAATCTTTTCAATGCCCTTCAGGAAGCTTATTCTTGTTAGCACATAACACTGTAAAACATACAAACTGCCTTTCTACTTTCAAATTGAACTCATACAAGGTTATTATTGTATATATTTGTGATAATTAAAACCATTCCACCCAAAATTAGCTCATACTTTTGATTACGAAACGGGCATTATTAAGTAAGATTTTACCCATGCCAAAAAGTACAGCTGACAAAAATTTCAATCATAATTATTTCATTACAGGTGAGTGCAGCTTACCTTAATGATGGAAACTGCAGTTCATCAATGTATTTTCTAGCATTTCACCTTTGTTTTGTTTCAAAAATGTTAAGTTTTTGTTAATAAATTACATGCATACATATTTGTTGATCATACTGTTTTTTATGACATTTGGTCACTCAAAGTGTGTAATACAACAGAAAAGTATTTATGAATAGAGTCTCCTAACATCCCCAACCACCCATTTCTGCTTAATCTCCTCCCTAGAGCTTCTCACTACCCCCAGGGGGCAGTACCGCCCACGTTGGGAACCACTGCTTAAGGATTTCACCTATAAGCTTTTGCTTACAATTTACAGGATTGAAAATGCATAATTGATATGAAATCAATGTCTTAGTAAAACACTTTGTGAGAAGATTTAGCTGTTTTGCCCTTGCGATGTGATAAATTGTCACTGAAATGATAGGCTGTTTCAGTTAAATCACACATATCAGTATCATGTGTGGTGGCCAGAAGATGGCGCCACATGTAAATAAATGGTCACCACTAGATGGTGCCTATGAGTAACAAGTCACTGTGATAGTCACCACAAGTGAATCATCATAATTCTCTTATCCCTCCATAATGATAGTGCAACCTAGTAGTAGTAGAGTGAACACGTCGAGGGAGCTCTATTGTTGCTGGTTGCTTTCCTGTTAGTTAATGCCCCAAATTGCCATCTTTCGCTTGTGCTTTCCTCAGTAGTTCAAGGCGATGCAGTCAACTGCAACACATGTTGTGTCTTATTGCCAAACTGGTTGTCACTGGTAGAAATAGATAGTGAGATGCTAAACAATATGTATTGCTCATAGTTTTGAGCTAATTGTTGTTGGAGAACTAGATCTATGATTACCAGCATCATTTATTTCACCATTCTTATTTTGTAAATAGATACAATCACAGTGTTCTTGTGAAAGTTTGCCATGCATCAACTGTGTAGCACTCGCAGAAGCCATAATTGTGGCTTTTAAGGACATTTCTGGCTATAACTTATGAATATGTTGTGTTAGAAAGTCAGTGAAGCCTTCCTTGGATGCGGAAGACAGATCTTTCTGTTGAGCTTTACAGAGTTGCAAAGTGCCATGAAAATAGCAGTTCCATGCGGTATTTCGAAGTACGATGTATTTGTACACTGGCGCCAAAGGTGCTAAAAAATTTTGCAAATTTTCTCTTGAAGTTATGGTCATGATAGTCGTTTTTGATGTGGGATCATTCATTGCAATGTGTTTGCTTTTCGCACTACAGCTGTTTCAATAAAAACACTGAATTTTTGTAGCTATACAAAAGGGCTTTCTTTTAAAATACATCACAATGACTTCACACAAAATTGGGGAACTTACTTCAAAAAATGCGTTGCTGTCTCACCCTTCCAGCAATGTCTTACATGTTGATATATATAGCTTCAGTGGTTCAGAAGTTAAAGCCAAAAACTTCTTTAAAAACCACTATTGTGACTTATGCAGACATTAAAGGGTTAGGGTTAAAAAATGGCACAAACATTTATAAGTTATTTCGGACAAATGACCAAATGCCTCGGCAAAAAGAAAAAGCCAGGTCTGTATCCAGCTTGTCTTATTCATGGTTTTGGTAGATGTGCTGGAAGCAGGGCTGCAGAGCCATTGCAAAAATGAGACAGCTCCAGCTCCTGCACTCTTTTCATGAACATGGCTCCAGCTCCAGAGCTCATGGTTTTCATGAGTGTGGCTCCAGCTCCAGAGTTTTTTTTGGCTCCAGCTTCTGTTCATTTTCACAAATTAATATCATTAATTGTTTTGGTGTACCTGAAGTTGCATTAAAAATGAATTATATCAAGTACACAAAACTAAGAGAACATACTAAACTTTTCAAGTAATTTAATCTGGTAGTTTGTTACAAGCAGCGCTCTTACCATGAGGAAATCAGCGAAAAAGCAGCAATCACAATGTTCGGATGATTCAGAGAATAATTACTAGCAGAAATGTAATTCAAGATAATGGTAACATAAACAAATTCTGGAAAGGCAGTAGCTGGTTTTGCTGTCAATGCCTAAGGACCTTTGTTATTTCTTATGACCAGAATACAGAAAATGGCTGTTTGGAAAACTATGTTTGTGTCCAAGCATTTAAACACAGACCAGTCCCAATTGACCAAGTGTTTTGCACTCATTGCATGCTTTGACTGTTGCAGTCTTGGCGATTCCAGCTAACAGTGCTGCCCGGGCAAACCATGAAAAAAGCGCAATACGCATAGTTGACTACCTCTCATGTGTTCTTTCAAACATGCACACATTTGCATTAACACAAATGTGAAGATGTGTTTAAAAGCTCTTTGTTCAAAGAAATAGTATGACTTCTAGAAAGAATCCACCTTTGAATTTTTAAAAATAGCTGAAAACTTCTGATTTCGTATCTTTTGTACTCATAATAAGTAATGATAAATCACAAAGTAAAGCACAATTTAACCTGCTAAGCTTAGGAGAAAATAAGACTGGTTACCGTGCTGAAAAAGAGTTTTTCCACAGATAAAAACTTTAAGAAAAGTTCACATGTATTTTACATTGCTTTTTTATATCCTCCTGATAATGTAAAGTCATGCTAGTGCTCTACCAATCTGTTATAACTTTCATGTTATGCTTCTGTGTGTAAAAGTTGTTTCCTAGTGATCTTTGCCAGCAGTCTAGGAAACCTAGCTAGTAAGCCTAATGGTTTCTGATAAAATTCATACCTTACAATGGCATGCTGCGACTTTCATGCTTAAATCTGCAATGGTATTATATCTTAATCATACTCCAGTGATGCCGGGTTATTTTGCAAAAATATGCAAGTAAATTTGAAAAGAGCACAAAATAGGTAATTTAACTGAAAAACAAGCCCAACAAGTGTTTGGCAAGAAAATTCAACAAAATAAAAAATCGTCAGGAATACTATAGAAAAGCAGGGAGGCACATCCAAAAAAACAAGCCAAAAACGAGCTATTTTCACAAAAAAATGCTCAAATGGCCTTTAGCAGCAAATTAAAACAGAAAAAGTGCCATAAAATTTTTAAAAAAGCAATCCACAAAACAAATCTGCAAAAAACAAGCAAATTTAAATTAAAACAAGCCCAAAAACAAGCAACCCGCAAGTCATCAAAAAAAACGCCACTCCACAAAAAAACAAGCCCAAATTCGCAGGAAAACCACAAGGTTGGCAACACTGTCATACTCCCTTCTAACAGCATGATCACACAGCTACAAAAACTATGGGTATTATATTATATACCTACTCATTGTAGCTAAGTTCCTTTTAGATAGCTACACTGCTGTAGACCTGGTTTGATCATTCTGGCTAGAAAGTAAAATATGGTAGCTGAAGTTTTTCTTCTACAACAGTGGTTCTCAACCATTTCACTGAAGTGAGCCAAATCTAGGCCTACGATTTTGTTAAAGAACTGCACTAAAAATTTTACAAATCAATTGACAAGTTTTGTTTTATTGCACTGGCGAAGTCTGTTACGTGCTATAAAGAGCACTGTTTTAGGTAAAGTAAGTCTATGTGGCACAACTGTTCGTGTCTAGGAAGGGACCCAGAGCCATAGCTACCTCTCAAATAGCCATGGCTTCAGCTCCGGTCCTAAATTTTAAACTGAACTCTGGCTCTCTGATTTTTACTTTGAGCTCCGGCTCCAGGCAAAATGTCCAGCTCCAGGCTCTGGCTCTGTAGCCCTGGTTGGAGGGTCAAGTTAAAATAGGACCCTGAGGCAGGTTGGGTAATCTTGTTTCAAAGAGTATCTACTTATAGCTGTTCCATATCCTTCCTATATAAATATTCTACCTTGCATTGTGAGAAGTATAAACTTCTTCCTTGAACTTGCCTGAAATTGGTAGAAATGAGACTTGCAAACTCCACTTGAACATCCGATCAGACTTCTTTCATAACTATGCTTTAGAGCAGGGCTATTCAATTATTTTAGGAAAGGGTCCAGTTACAAATATCAAAATTTTTCGAAGTCCGGTCACCTCCATAAAATCATGGAAATGTGATATGTCTTGGATTTTTCTAACAAAAAACATAACATGTGAATGCACTGTAGGCTATATAGATATACAAAATCTGGCAAATGGATGCAGGTATTAACAAACGTTGTCAGCGTTATTTATTGTTCTGCTAGTGGGAGCAGTAGCATTCTGTGCTTCTTGGCACTTATCTAAATTTTTGTTCCAAGGTAGTGACAGCGAATAGAAGGTAGTGTTGAAGGTTTTAGTCATCATACAGATGCTGTTGACGTGTCTCTCACTCTGTAACACACAAGCACGGACTGTGACTCTGATTCACGCTATCCCATGCGGTGATGAGGTGTTACTCAGACTCGCAGCTGTTTGAGACACAAAACAGACAGGGGAGTTGAGAGGCGACACTGTAAAATTTATTGCCTCAAGTTCTGCAGTCTATTAAAAAGCACCGGTTCCAGTCTGTACGTACTTGTCCATATGGTTGGGCCATTGGCCGCAACAATGGGAAACTTGTTCTTTCTGAACTTCTTTTTAGAAAGTGTGGACTGTCAGCAGTCAGTGGTGTAACTAGATGTTTAAAGGAGGGAAAAAGTAGCTGAAAAAGGCCCAATGGCCACTGTAAGGGGTCGCTAGCAACACTCAGAAAAAAAACTGAGAAATGATGGTGAATCCGGTTGTGTATGGTTATACTGAAACCTTAAATCACCAAAAAATACTCCGAAAAACACAAAAAAATACTGAAAACCAAAAGAATACTAAAACTGAAGTATAAGCCAAGTGGGGTTGGAGGCCCCAGTTTTACATTTACTGTAGCATGCAGGAGGGGACAATTCGCCTCTCCGGCAGCAGCAGGTAGAACCAAACACTAACAAGTTCCACTGATGGTTTGCAAGGAGTGGACAAAAATTTGGAGATACCTTCCTTTGACAAGAAGTTCTCAGGTGTTCCATTAAAAAATATTTCTTTCACTGCTACATTCTATTGGAATTCAATCAATTCCAGTTGAATTTTGGCTGCGTCTACACCAGTGGTGTCAAGCTGCTGGAGCTCTGCTCCACCACCTTCATTGGTGAATACAGTGAATGATGGGTCGTTCCCTACAAATATGAGGGAAGATGCCCAGCCGAGCTCCGGTACCTATAAAAATTTCCACTTCATGTTTGGTCCACACATGTGCATGTGTCTTTTTGCTTCAGTTGAGAATTCGGTGTTCAATGTCTGTCACTAAAAAGAGTTTTGAGGAAAGAGCAGCAAGTGTTTTCTAAAAGAAAAGTCGCCAAATTGTTCGACAATGTTGGTGATCAACTTTTCAATAAATTGAATATATCTGAAATCTTCTTGCTTTTATTTTCCCCAAATGCCTCAGGAAATGACTAAGTTGGTTTAGAATGACATGTTTAAAGATACTTTTTCTGGAAAGGGCGAGTAGTAGTGATAAAATCAAGAGTAGTATGCTTTTCTCCTTGCAGTTTTACTTTCAAGTCGTTGAGGTGTTACGTGTTACATTATGTCAGCCAAAAATTCAACAGTTCCCTTTGTTCATCATTTCCTAAAAAAACTGAAATTGCCTTAGCTTTTCTTCACATTTTGTTGACTTCCCGCACAAAAACAAATTCTTTCCTAAAGGACCACAATCTTTACAAAACTCTTCCCTTACTCAAGCATCTTTCATAACTGTGCACAAATAAATTTGTATAATTGCATTGTTTTCGGAAAGAAAATGTTTCATTGCTATATTCTAGCCTTGAATTCACTATTTTCACCAGCATAGACATTGAAGTGACGAGCTATTGTTGAACAATTATGACGAAACAATTACTTTGAACGAAATAACCTAAGCGTAAGTAGCCCAACTCAGGTACAACAGCTTGATTGACAATCACTTACACAGTTGGCAAGGAGTTAATGCTTTTGAAGTACGCCCAAAAGTGCAAAATTTTGGGATAACAATTTCTGGGTATAGAATACACATTTGAAAGGCTGACAAGGTCCGGCTGTCACCATCCAAAGGTCTGGATTCGGACTGCGGTCCACCATTTGAGTAGCCCTGCTTTAGAGTTTTATGCCAAATTATGTTTTGGTGTGTATCTGCCAAATTTCTATCTCCATGCACAAATGCAATTTATCTCTCAACTGTATCTCATGCAGACTGCACATCTCAATTCTCATTAGTTGGTAGGGTATAACAAACAAATTTAATTGGCACTGTTCAGAGCTAAGAACATGTTATTTTCTTCATGGTTCCTTTCACATGCTGTGTTGCTTGTGTATCCAGTTTCACTAGCAGTTCATCATAGCAATGGTAGAATATTTCCTAGAGAGTTGTATAGGCCCAGACCACCATGCCTGAGAGGAAAAAGCTAATGGTTGTTTGTTGTCGCTGCTTGTCTGTTGTTCTGTGAGAGCTGGAATGAATTCAGTTCTGATAACAATTTGTGGTGTTTAAGACAGCTCACTTGTTTTTGGATCTCAAGCTCCATCTGGAACAAATTCTTTTGATGAAAGCCACGTATGCTTTTTAGAGATCATCTGCTGTATAAGCTAAGAATTCCTTAAGGTCCTCCACCCAACTGCCAACCTTATTCTCTACAACTGCAAGCTTGAATGAATGTATACCAATTGCCATTCCAATGTGGCAGTCCTCATTGTAGCTTTTACACGAAGTTTTGAAAAGGTGCTTAGCTTATTTTGGAGCTCTATACCTTTCATGTTTAACACCTTGGTTTCCATGCTACATGATATCACATAAAATAAGTGATGCCTAGCTGAATGGTGCCAATGGCAAACCATTCCTATTAGTAGCTATGTAAAACCACATAGGTAGTCTTTGAACTTTTTCACCACTTTTATTTTAAGTTGTATTTTTAAGTGATATTGATGATGCAGAATATATTAAAACTGTCCAAACCCTCCCCAAACAGTGAGAAATGGTTTGTTCAATTGTCAATGCTTTCTGCAATCTGTTTTTTAAATTGCATTCTGCATGTTTTATTGGTTGGCATAAAACACACCAAAATCACTCAAAGTGACAGGAAATGGTGTGTTCTGTTAACCATTACTTTCACAATCTATGATTTCTGTGATATTGTATCTTCCATATTACTATATTTGCCAATACCCAATTTGTAAAAACTTTAACATATGTTCAATGAAAAATTGTGTCAGTGTTGTTCAAATGCTTTGATTTGAAAATGCTCTGGAGAAGTACTTTTAATTTTTGAATGGTTTATTCATTGTTACTAAGGCACTGACCTGTAATACCTTAATTTGTTTGATTAGGCATATACTTCTCATAATATCTTTGCCACTTCAGTAAAATCTTCAAAGGTCAAACAATTTAGATGCTTTGAAAACTTTATGTGCATGTTACTTACATACACACTGAAGCTCAAATTTAAAAAAAATGTAGACTGTTACACCACCAGTTTCAAGTTAGCATTTTTTGGTTTTGCTTTTAAGCATTTTCCCTAATAAAAGTGTTATGTTGTCTAGGCAAATTTCATAAAGTTTAAGTTGTTTGTGGTGATTGGGCAAAAAGTACCGTACATACAAGTCCAAGGAATCAGAGCTTTACTTGTACACAGGTGTCCCATATTGACAATTCCAGTGAAACAACAAATTTACTAATAATTAAATGGGAGATTTAGTTCAAGCTTATTCTCTTTGTCAAGAATGTGAATAATTTTATGAAATAGTTTTGCTTACAATTGCAATTCAAGCTTTTTCAGGAGTTGAAATGGAATTCATAAACATAATTGCTGATTTAGTGCTGTTGCAACATATTCGTTATCTACAATTTCTTCCAAGTCAACTTTTTAATTATCTATCTGCTGTTTTTGTAGATTGTATTTCAATTGCTGGCATACCAACAATTGTTTTTAAATTTGTGTGGATAGCTCAGCTGTTTCAGGAATTGCATATAATCTTGAGGAACGTTATTGAAATTTAATCACAGAAAAGTGGAAGCAGTTGTTTTGTGTCGTGGATGCCCTTGTTTTGAAAAGAACCATTGACTGAAACTCAACATGAAGAAAAAGGTAAATCATTTTAAAGCAAATTGTCTGTTTGGCTTGAGCAGTTAAGTTAGTTGATGTTTTGTGACAAATTATGACTTTCAGGTACTATTAATGGGCAAATCTGGGTCTGGTAAAACAAGCATGAGATCAATCATCTTTGCCAATTATATTGCAAGGGATACACGAAGGTTGGGAGCCACAAGTAAGTAAAGTTGTTTTAAGCACAAAGAATTTTCAAAACATTATTAAAGCATCAAAACGCGTTTTAGTTGTTAGGTACAGCAATAAGTTACTACCATTTTGCCCCCCAGAAAATTTCAGCTGGTGGCGGCCCTGCACAGAACTAATGCATCGCACTGCATGTAGTTGGTGATGGATGTGTGATGGATTCATCAAATGTGGATTTTGACTTTGAGTTTCATTCTACATTTTGAATCAACATATGCCTTAAAATGCCACAAAAATGATGTTGAAGAACGTATATGTTTTTGTTTTACTCGTGTGGCTGAGAAATAAATGCATTCATGCAGGACAACAAATTCAAGCAATAAAATGGTCTTCGTTTCAAATTGCTGTCGTTTGTCGAAAACGTAAGATATTTTATAAATCACTTAGAGCTAAACACACTCTTTTCAGCTGTAAAATTTCCGTCGCCAGAACGCAGTCATTGCTCGCAGATGCTGTTCTAGAACTGAAAACGAAGTTTCAACTTCATCGCTAAACCGAGTCAATTCGTATCTCTAAGCAGCTATTTAATCAGTGGGTGGAAAAAGCCTACGCCGGTGTGTCGAAAAGAGTTCATTTCATAGCAACGAATCACACTGAGTTTACATGCAGTAGCGACATTAATAACTGTTTTTAGTAGAAATTCTGCATTTGTGCCAAGTAATTATTTTGCGCCGCGATTGACACCCCCTTGGACAATTTTCATTTGCGTTGGGTTTGAACAACTCTCGTCGCTCGCTAATCGGAATGTGCGATCTTCCTTCTGCCCTAAGACCTAAGCAATTGTTTTTAACAATTGTCATATGTTAAAAACTATGTTAAATTAGAGTTTTTCGTAACTTCTGTGCAGTTCAAGATAGCTACGAGTTATCGTAGTTTGCAACGACCACAGTCTTGTTTTCCACTTGACTGAATTGGAAATCCGTGGTGAGGAATGTTCGACTAGAATGAACTTTAAGGTGTTAAGCATAAAGTGGTGTCACGCTCACTCATAACCCCCACAGTTTGTAGGATACATATGTAGCAATACCGTTAGCACGAGAAAATAATGCGAATCGGTGGATGCGTGATGACTGCGGACAATTTTATTGATGCACTGTGTGGTAGGAATGCAAAAATTTAACTTGTTAATCACGCAGTTGACGTAGAACACTCTCACGTTCGATTTCTTGGCAACCTTGTCTTGAACTTGTGGGACTGTGGCGGGTGAGTTGCATCGCGTTGTGTCATTTGTGTTAAGCCGTGGTTCTCGTTGCTGCTGTTGTGAAAACGTGTAGCACACTCTCGCGCTTCTAAGCGCAATCTACCATTTCTGCTGGTTCCAAACCAAGCGTAGCGAAATCAATCGCAGATGTATTCATGCCACATAGTTCGTTGCTGACCTTAGAACATCTCCCCGTTGGTGTGGCAAGCAGAACCGGCATCGCCGACTTTTCACTGGGTATTCTGATTACCGGGCCCAACTCTCGCAGCCTCAGGTCTTTTTTCGGACCAGTGGTCGAGATACTCAGGGATTTATGGATTTCACTGTTGCCCACTCTGACCCACAGCGTCCGAAAGCTCTCCGTAAAAATACTGGGTCTGTCGTTCGTTCTTGTGACAAGATTTGCGGTTTCTTGCAGCTCCTAGCGTTTTACGTGATATTAACTTTCAAATAAGGAATTGCACAGTGTTTTGTTGTTTTAACTTTTTCAACGTAAAAATTTTCGTTCAATTGCTGGCAAATCAATGAAATATTATTTTCTCTTTGTTCTAATGTTTACGTAATCCAGTCTATACATACAATGGATGTGATAAAACTGGTCGGCCTCTAATGTGCGAAAGATACATGCAACGTTTTGACTGCTTCTGTGGGATTTTACTGAACGTAACACGAATTTTGAATTTCCAGGCAGGAAGCATTCATGGAAAACTACTTCGCAAGTCAAAGAGACAACATATTTCGCAATGTCGAAGTTTTAATTTATGTCTTTGATGTGGAAAGCCGGGAGTTGGAAAGAGACATGCATTACTATCAAACCTGCCTGGAAGCTATTTTAAAAACTTCGCCAAGTGCAAAGATTTTTTGCCTCATACACAAGATGGACCTCGTGCAAGAAGATCAACGAGATGTGGTTATTACTGATTGGACATTTATTAAATGATCAAAAGCCGTTCTTAGAGCTCGGCCAGCTGTAGACGCAACAGTTATCAAATGAGGCTAGTTTTATAATACAAAACAGTTTGATTTTGTCGAAACAAACACCGTAAAGTAGAAGTCAATCAGGAATAAGAAAAAGTTTGTCTATGATTAACCTCCTTGGGGACAATATTCACTACGCCTTAGCATAGGTTCGACTACGATTTGTTTGTATTAGCAGACGGGAATGAAAAATTCCAAAATGATTCTTTGGGTTTGAGTGCAGCAATGAGCCATGTAAAAATTTGATGGCTGATATTCAAAGGAATTCTTATGTACTACTCAAGTCAAGCTAATTTTTAACGGAAATCATTGGTGCTGGTTAAAAAATGATTTTCAGTGATGGGGGTTATATGGTCATTTATTGATGTGACAAAATGTCTCCCTTTCAAGTAAGAAAACAAAAAGCAGTAGTGAAACTGCAATTTTTTTTTAGGTTTGGAGTTAGCTGTAATCTGCTTTCTTTCATAGCATCGTTTTTTATTTCCTGTCATTTGGGAGAATGTGTGCTTTTTCACGAAATACTTTAACTGATAGTTCATTTTATTTACAAGACCACTTCCAAGTCTCTCAAGCGTTTTCTTGCGTTTCAGGTGTTTAAAGAAAGAGAAGAAGATTTAGTAAGATTATCCAAACCTCTGGAATGTTCTTGCTTCAAAACGTCTATTTGGGACGAAACTTTATACAAGGTTGTAGTGACTAAGTAATCGTTGTGAAAGCAGAGGTTGATTGCCACAATTTTTTGTGTATAATCCATTACAATGTTACGTCAGTTTTTAGGAAGCAGGTTCAAATTATCATAGTCACATTTTTGTCAGTGAAAAAGATTGTCACTGGATGCATTCATTCAGTGTTACGTCCATCCATTTTTTCGAAGTTGATCCTCTACAGTGGTGTGGTGACGTGCGCGGAGAAGCCAAGGACATTCTCGTTCCCTTAAGTTCCTAAAGCACAAATTGCTTGTCTGAATAAATGTGCGAGGATCGAAATTGTTCAACATACTGCGCAAATTGTTAGAAAGGCATTTTTTATTGCTTTCTGTTCCTGAGAATTTTTGTGCAATGTTTTTTGCCGCAAAGTACATCGTATTAAAGCCGCAACGGTGTGGTTTACCGTCATTGACCGTGGAAAACGTCGCTCCCAAGTTCTGGTACGCCCAGGGTTTCATAGGTCATTGATTTCCGACCTTTTCGTACCTGGACGCTTTGTGCATCAAATTTCTTCTGGCAAAGCCCTCAATATTAAATTGTTTCGTTTGAGAAAATTTAATATTTGAAACCTGACGTGATGAGGAAAATCTTATTTCAAATTCGGAGTCAGCCTAGAATGGTTATCATCTATGCGCAATTGTAACCTTAACTTATATCAAAATGTTGTTGATCAGCGCTGTTTTTTTATTCTGAGACATTTCGGTAATTTGTCTCACAGTTGTATCAAAAATCGCCCAAACAGTGTTTGTTAGCCTATATTTTCAGACATCCTGACAGAAATCACTTAAATTTTTTCGGTCACTTAGAAAACATTGCGGTCTACGACCGAAAAAAATAGGATCAGTGTATCATTTAACAGGAAATTCAGCTAGCGAGCCCCAGGTTGGTATCTAATGCCCTAGGTGTGATTTGCTGCAATTTTGCAATGTATCGAGGTGTTCTTAAAACGTGTGGAAAGGGTTTTGTTCCATTATCGTTTTGAGTTGCTAACGTCCATGTACTTGGGTAACGGTTGCGAAGATTCGAAATGTCGCAAAGTAACTCCATGCTTGCGGTCCAAATCCTAATAAGCGAAAAGTGATTTGTGAATACTGGACAACAAGAATTTTTTGAGGAATCAACTCGCACGGAAGAATATCAGCATAACCTAAATATCTGTCTTCTGCAAATCTACTTATACCGAGCGAATACAACTATAGGTTCATTGTACTAGTGTATTAGTTACGATATACAGCAGTGCGGAAGTAAACACTGCTAGAACATATTCGTAACTAGGGCGTCGAAAAAATCCTGAAGTTATCTAGTCGGGGTTCTCTTAAACTTCGTTAAATCAAATACAGCGTTGGCATGCATAGATCCATGAAAATGATGCAGCGTAAAAATATGATATTCAAAGCATACAACTGAATCAAAATCCAAGCAAAGTTCTTTGAGAATAGACGGAACTACAAAAAGACGTAAGGAAGCATGGTTAAATAAAAACGAATTTATTCATATTGTGAGAAGAGACAACATTTATAATATTTACAGAAGGTTTGTGCAGTGCAACATTTTTAATGGTTGAAAATAACCTTCACGAAGTTTGCGGTTCACCGTAGATACATACAATGCTCACGCTGATATCTCGTCGTAATTATCCATGTATGCACCTGTGTAGTTAACGAAGCTGAAGGTATGTGTCTTCAGCTGTGATGCTAGCACAACACACACAGGCACTTGATTAGGAGAGCACCAACTATATTGGTGAAATGTGGTTGTAGGTTTTTCAGAGATGTTACCTACGAAGTGATAGACCGATACGCTATCAGTCGGTTATGTTTCTAATGTTCTTGAGAAATTGCACGTTTGCTTAGATTCGAACAATTTATCGATGATTTTCACCGTAAGTCATGATGAATGGAACGAACGGTGAAAGATGTTGCAAACCAATAAAATTTAAAACTTTTTAGTTTCCATTTATGATGTTGTTATCAAGCTCTTGCATGGAGGTGATATAATCCAACTGCGATAATGAACTTTCGCCATGTTACATAACCAGCGGGCGACCACTCAAGTAGTTTGCCGTTCTAACTGCATTTAATCGCTTATTACGATTCTAGCTGCAAATCACACGTCGCCATAGAGTGAGTGTGACGTTTTTTTTCCCGAACGGGACTCTCACAAGCTGTGTGATGTGGTAGTGTAGCTACTTTGGTTTCACGGTGCTAAATTTACTGTAGAGGGACCACGAGTGGTAAAAATGGAAGCTGACAGACTTCGTATAAGTTTCATCACCTTATTCAAGTCGAAGTTCTGTTTCATGCAGATTTCTTTGTTTTTATGTAACTTAAAGTGAACTACCAGTGAAATATGTTATTCTGATGGCACATCTCTGATGGTGTGTCCCGAATTTAAACCCGATCTCCTGGTTTTACAGCTTTTTTGTAGTTTGGGAATGTAGGTTCATGTTTATTTTGTACATATGAGCGTCCCTATCGCGTGGTTGCCATTTCGACCCTGCTTTAATTCGGCCATGTTTCAGATTGTCAATGGTTTGTTTCAAACAGCATATAATGCACCTTCACTTGCACTTACAACGATTAGCAGTGTTCTTTTTTTCTTTGTTTCAGGCTTGGTCAAGTATTATGTATCAACTCATCCCGAATGTGCGCGAGCTGGAATCAAACTTGGCCAGATTCGCGGAAATAATCAACGCAGATGAGGTTTGTTGAGATACTTCAACCAGACGTACAAAGATTTTGTCTCCTATGGGATTACTCGAATTTCAAGTACTGTGGTTTGTTTGCTGCTGTGTTTGTTATTGTTTTCCATCAGCAAGCTTTGTACTCAAGGCCAAACGTAAATGCATGGCCCACCTGGAGGTGGGCTTTTCAAATTGCACAGCCTGTTTACAAACATTAATGAACCAGAATGACCATTGCGCATGCGCGACATTACGCCTCAACGTGGGGCATTAGAGTAACATAAACCAATACACACAACGGTCGGCGTTGTACACAATCAGTCATCAACATCGCTTCTGTAGTCTGTTGCCCCCAGTTATGATAACTTGGGACTGTAGTTTTGTTCGAGAGCCAATACCAGCGGCGTGGGCGCTCTGGATGAGCCTCCACTGTAGTAAAATTTGGTTTCATTTAACTTTAAAACAAAAACTACCGGTTCGCTTAGCTTTTTCAACTCTTTCCAGCGACCTGCCTGTTTGAACTAACGGCGAATTCCTCTCGTTCGGCATCATTACTGGTGTTGTGACTGCATTCTTAAATTACTTGAAAGGCCTACTAATCAACCACACACTCGACTGGTGTACAGTTCATCGTTGTTGCAAACAGATCTCCTGTTAGTAGCATCCAATATTAAAATTTTACGTTATTTTATTTAACGTTAGGGTTAAGCCTTCGCGTGTAAAATGAAAGAATACAGACACACTGATTACGCTCACAACATCATTCGATATCAAGAGGCACAAGCTCGAATTGGCGTAAAACTTATGTACACTGAAAAACTAGGGTGTACAAACACGGCCATGGAATTACTTCGCATAGATTTCCAAATAAGCCAAACCTTTCCGATTTCCAAATCTAAAAACCATCCAAATTTGGCAATGCACAATTGCAAGTCTACGACGTCATCGCGACGTGATGCATCATGGTTCACATGTCGGTGAAAGCAATTGCTATCCCATGTTTCATGCGCTCAAGCTACGTTTTGATAATTAATTATTGAAGCGTTATAGTAATATAGTCTGTCCCAAAAGACTTCGAAAATATACAGAAGTAATTGAAGTAGGAGCACTGCGTAAACTGTGCTATGATCCCAGCAGTGGCATATCTATGCAAAATGGCACCCCTGGCAAAGTTTAAATGCGCGCCCTAAAATCATGTACTAGATATAGGCATAATTTTCACGAAAGATAAGAAAATAAATGTTTTAAAATAGAAAATGTTTATTTTTGCTTTAAACTTTTCAGCAAATGAAATTGTAAATTATTCCCAAGGACCATCACATGATTTTATATTATTTTGATTATAAAGAATATCAAAACATTCAAATTTTAACCTTATCATAATTTATGCATGCTATTGGCTGACTAATTGTAAATCATACAAAAATTAAACATATTGCAACTGCAAAAGACAATTTCTTTTCAAACGAAACATTTAATTTGGATGATACAGTAAGTTATAAATGCAAGTCATGTATTACTTATGTTCGAAAGTCAATTTCATCGAAACAATTTATCCAGCGTTTTCCTGTTCAAATAACATAAAAAGGCTTATTAAAATAACACTTTCCGTGTCTTTGTCGAAGGAGATTCGTCCATGGTTTTATCAAAGTCAGTTTGCTCTTTTTCTTTTATTTCTATACTCAAAGCTAGATAACACAATCTGTCGTGACTCATTGAGGCTCGGAGTTATGAAAAGATCTGTTTCAGTTTACTGAAAGATCGCTCGCAGCCTGCAACAGATACTGCCATCGTCAGCATTATTTGCAAAGCAATTCGAAGATTTGGAAAGACGCTTTCATCACCATATTCCACTTTGAGTGTCAGGAGGACTTCAGGACGCGATAATTTTAAGTCGGCACGACTTAAATACTAGCATTTTGCGATCTAGCATCTTCTCGTATATAATTGCTTGCCATCTACAGCCTTTCTTATAGTGTGACAAGGACGAGGTCTTGTAGATATAGCAAGCGAGCGTTCTTCTGTCACAATGTCTGACCGTCTTGTTGTGTCACGATACAATAGTTTGTCACAGTGTTTGGCAGTGCTGGTGCTTCACTCCCGTCTTGATGCATTAGACAAGGCCGCTGGTTTGATGCAGTTTTGCAGTTAATGGTTGTATGGGGGCGCAAAGTAGAAGCTGAAGAAGCTGTTTTACTTTTTGCCAAGTAATTTTTGCGACCCAGTTAAAGTGGTGCCCATGACAGGAGCCATGCCTGTCATACCCCTACAGATACGCCACTGGATGTCAGGCAATATCCGATCCAAACTAAGAAGTATCAAAAACGTGTTTTGTTTTCCCTGGGTAAACCTTAGACCTGTGACTGTAGTGCTGTTCGGCGCATTGGAAAATTTTTGTTGCACATCCGCGTTAGAAACGTCACAATGGATGGTGGCCAAGGTTGTTAAACGTTCTTACCGAAAACACTCACAAAAGTATCATCATTGCAAGTGGTGAGTTACTTCATTCCATAGCATATACTCGTATATCTAAATCAGTGGTTCGTAACCTTTCTACACACTCGTACCCCCTGAGCTTTCGTCAAATTTTCTCGTTCCGCTTGTTTGAATTCAAATAGTAATTGACACTAACACAATTTCATTGCAACGATATAACAATACAATGAATTTACAGTAAAGTACACCAACAATCAAACATAGCTGATGGCTCTTTTGTTTTTTTTTATGGTCATGCTGTAGTGAGGGTCATTGTTTGAGATAGCCACTCGCATGTCTTCATCGGGCTCTGAAAGATTCCTGGCCTTACTTTTGAAGTGTAGAGAGTTGAGAAACCGCTTTAACATAAGTAGTTTGTTGCAAATGGCACAAGCACTTTCAAAGCTGCCTTTGCTCACTGCGGGGAAGCGTTGAGTTGCGTGCACCACAAAGTATGTAACTGCATTAAATGGAAATTAATTTTAAATTTTCTACTGACTTTCGTTTCATCTGGATCTTCGTTCATTCCACCATTGTCATCCGTAGATTTTAGGTTAAAAATAAATGGGTCTTGCATCCAACCGTGTGAAACAAATCCTGGCGGAAAGTGTCTGTGGAAGGACTGCCGTATAACACCTGCAAATGCTTTTATATTTTAATGACCATGGGCAAGGATATTTTTCCATTGGAAACTACATCAAGTTGTAGAAAATTAGCATAGTTGCCTGATCAAATGAGACAAATACAGCTTGAAAGTTTATTAGTGAAGGCAGTGATCTTTCCCTAGCTTTGATCATATTCACCGCCGTTCCCTCAATGGAGGTGTTATGTCGTTGAGGTGGTTGCGTATATCTGCAAGGTAGCCTATGCCAGAGACATAATGAATTCATTTTCAAGGTGCTCTGCTATGCCACTATCTTCGTGTCTCAGAAACTGCTCGATTTCTTTGCGCAGCTCACGAACACAAATAAGCACTCGACCACTGGCTAGCAACGGCACTTTCGTGTAGTAAAGAAGAACATTGTGTTAAGCTTAAACTTCGTTACAAAAAACTCTGAAAAGACCGTGATTCAAGGCTTGGCCTCTGATGAAGTTCACTGCACTCACAACAATCGACAACACACCTTTAAAATTTTCAGGGCGTGTATGCCTAAAAATTTTGGTGCTTCGTACCCCCGGTTAAGAACCATTGATTTAATAAAAAATAATTAATCAATGATGTAGTATCAAAAACTTCTGTGAGCATAGTACAGCTCATATTTTCGTTTGTCTCTAATTGACGTTTGGCTTACTGAATATTTGTCTAATCTTCATACTCAACGATTATAGGTTACCTCAACTTTTTGTTGCAGGTAGCTTACCACCTGCAAAATCAATATTTACCTGATTTGTAGAAATTGCTTTGTTGTATATTACATATCAAAATATATCCTTGGATAAACATTACTTAACTCAGCTTAGACCTAGAATAGCAAACAATCTGATGAAGTGTCAAATGACTAAACATAAAAATTGACAATTTCACTCGCCAATACATTATTTGACTAGAGAACAGTACAGCATTCACTTGAATTAGCAATGTAAAAATACGGTGTTACGGTCTAAACTTAGATTAAACTCGCTAAAGTTTGCCTGGTAAAAGTATGTCATCGGACCAGCCAACAGTTTACACGTTGAACTGACCTTAGTAAAATTTAGTACTAAATTTATGAAATCCATTCAATATTAAGACTGTTAACTCAATATGACGTCTTACTACTTGAAATGGCTATTACCGGTAGTTTAGGGTTGATGCTGCGCAGTTTTTTAAGGTTTGGATTTGGTGAGCGCTGAGAAATTTCAAAAGACCGCAACTGTTTTATCTAGACACAAATCATTTCTAACTAGCGGCACAGATTTACAAAAAATAATTTCCAGTCTCATGCAACAAAACAGGTTGCTATCCACCAGCGTTCATTAAATTCATCGAAATAACACAAAAATCATGTCTAAAAATTGAGAAATACAACTTCGTATCACATTTGTGTAATCTCAGTGAAAGTCTAGTCGCTGAACTTGTTTCGCTATGACGAGGTTACTGCTAAGACTAAGAGCTATACACAGCTAACCGTGGTTTGAGATATGATATGATCTGCTTTAAGTTACCACAACATGAAGGCAATATTATGTAAGAAACTAGATTGTGTGTTGCAAGCGCTGATATTAAATGGAAAATTCTATGGCTTTTGGTGTTGCGTTGAAAAATTGTTCTTAGGTATTAAATGTTGTCGCTTTCCGAGGTAAAAATCCCATATCGCCCCCACACTGCTGGATACCGAGGTGCCCGCTTTACTGATGTTCCTCATAATAGAAAAGCAGTGGATTTCATTCGGTACTGACAAAACGTGTTGGCTTTACCGGGGTTCCACTGTATTTTGCGAGGCCATTGGAAAAATTTAAGAGACGTTTCGATCCCTCAAACACCTTTAAAAGACACTGCTGTTGCACATCTAGACAGCTGCTGAGACTGTCTTTAATGCTTCACAACTATGAATTTTGACTGAGCTGTTGACAAACATGGTTACAGGTATTTTCATTATGGAAAAACGTGTTTTTTTGACTGTATTAAAAAACGGACTTGTCTTTAGGGTTATGTAAAATTACATCAACCCTGATTGTAGAAGATAAATTTGAGTGGTCGATTGCACAGCACCTCACAATATACCTTGTTAATACAGTACGTATATCATTCTGATATGTTGTAACTTGGGTAACTCTTGCTAAAGTTCGTCCTGTCATCATGACGTATTTCGGTAAAAGGGTGTCATAAGGATAAAGACGTACAACAAAGTATGTACGGCTCTCCACGATCGGGCTAAGCAAGGAATAGGTAAAATTTTTAATAGGAAATTGATTTCACGTAAAATTACGCATCCTCAATCCTGAAATTTGCAAGCACAGCGTGCGGGTGAAATGTTGAAAGGCTAATGTGACACCAGAGAAAACAATCTCAAGATTGAAGTGAATATATCATCACACAAGCTCAGAAATCAGAATGTCTTCACTAACTAACTGACTGACATCAAGAGCACCAGCTGCTACAAAAGGAAACTATGACTTATAGAATTAGAAAAACATTATGACTAAAACATCTAACTCAGGGGTTCCCAACCTTTCTATTAGCATGTACCCCTTCTGCATTCCGACAGATGAGCTTGTACCCCTTCAGCGGTTTAAGAGATAAGTATGTACCCCTTCAGCATTTCGACAGATGCACGTGTACCCCTAAGATTTCCTATGACAATATATTTTATCATAATTATTCATAGATATATTTAACAATAAGCATATAATGATTTTTTAAAAGAATATTCACTGATATATGTCTAAATATTTGGAAATAAATTATATGCAAATGTATGTTGCTCGTCTATTGATAACCTTAAATGTACCCTTTCGGATAGGCAAATGTACCCCTGGGGGTACATGTACCACTGGTTGGGAACCCCTGATCTAACTGGTTGACGCCAATGGTTAAAAACTACTCCAACCTATTAATCTAACTCGTGGTTTTACGTGAAATCGATTTCCTATTAAAATTTGCTGATCGATTCCTTGCTTCTCCCCATCGTTGCGAGTACATACTTGAATATAGATATGTGCAAGTTTGAATCATCGCAAAAAGGTGAAAGCAGAGCGCAGTCGACTCATTCCTCGAAAGCATACAGAAAACTTAGTGCTTCTAAGTGACATACAGCAAAATGTCACTGTCTATCGAACGGAATCCTTCCACAGCTAAGAATCAGACACTAAGATTGCTACGGTACAAAGAAAATATTGCGTCTACTAGGTAAGCATCGTCAGCTCTTATTAAAATAGAATTGTTTATTAGTTATTAAGACGTGGCGCAAACTGCAGGTTAAGTGTTGTATAGCCATGTTGTTGGTGAAAGATAGTTGGCAGCTTTAATATTCGGTCAAGCCAACACTGGTCGTTTTAGGAAACCTGTTTCATAAAAAAACTTCCGTCCTCAAAACTTCGATAAGACTTAATCATTGCTGTCAGGATATCATGATCGGGGAAATCCATCAGTGAGATTATGACAAGGAAGGAAGGTTTACGATCGTACTTTGGATTTGTACTTCGATTGGTCGTAACACTCCTTGCTGGGGCGGCGATAGCTCAGCCATAGAGCCTATCTCTCAGTCGAGTGATGGATTCCAGAACCACAGCCACTGAGTGAATGGTCGTAGACACGGGCGGATTAAGGTTGTATGAGGCCCCTGGCTGAAACAAAGAAAGAGGCCCTTTCCATCTATATACATATATATATTCAAATATTAAGCTTTTTTACCGACTTAGGGATTGGGAGCCCCTCGCTGTAGCCCAGTCGCCTCACCCTTAATCAGCTGCTGGTCGTAGCGCACCTTAAACGATCAGTTAATGATGTTTATGGCGTGTCTTTGTCAAGTTGAATTGTGCACACCAAGTTGCTTCTTTGTATGAAGGAAAGGAGGCGTTCTGCTGTGAAAGTTACCACTTATGATTGTGCAATGTAAGTTTGAACTAGTCGTTAAATCTAGAAAGCGGAAGAAGTTAAACAAGCCACATTTGCACAGCAGGTATTAATGTTCAGAAATACGTTTAATAAATTTTACCGTTTCAGCTCACTGTAAGTTGTGAAGGCTTCAGTTAGACAAATAAGTTTGGTGCGAATTCTGGCCTGGCTGGCAACTCGGAAAGCGATTCAGCAACAGCCGACTGACGCGTGTGCATTGTTTAAATGTTGTCTTATGCTACTGGGACAAAGTTCACGGGGCTTCGTTTCGAAAAGGCAACGTGTTTCCGCGCAGCACGTTGTCCACCGCCGGTATTTTGTTGGTTGCGTCAGACGTTCGCGTGTCATGCAATATCATGCGTTCTTCGGAATACCCGTCACATGATGTTGGCTGTTTCGCTGTTGAGCGTTCCATCGACGCACTTTTATGGCCAGTTTATGAGCGCAGACACGTTTTGAAAGGTACGGGTATTAAAGAATCTTGGTGTCTTTGGCTGCTTGAATGGCATAGCCTATCTATTCCCCAAACTGTTTCTCGTATTTCTGTTTCAAACGGACCTACGTCTTTTTTGTTACTCGGGCCAAAATGATAAAAAGCAGAGTTTTCATTGTCGTTTCAGCGAAACCAATCTCTTTCATTTCTGAATCTGCTCTTTGAACTTTTGCTCACTTCCGTTACGCATGTCGGAAATATGTGTTAGCCAAAAGCCACTTTTCTTGATACAGTTTTGTACGTTAAATGTTTGGCATGTGTGGTTTGCACCCAAATCGTTTTGCCCAGAGCACTTTGAATTTGTTCAGTAAAATTTTAGCGACTTGTGAAACTGAGGTGCTCTCTAGGTTTCTAACTTTTTTGCATACAATTGAGTGAAAAAATATATATGAATGAACTGAATGAAACGGTATACTTTATATGCCGCACTCGTATGTCTTCGTCCTGTCAGTAAGGCCAATTCAGTGGACGTAATAAAATCTGAAAAAACTATTCATAGTTTATTTTGAATGCATAGGATGGTTCTTTATCCATTTTCAATCAAAAACAATACAACGTTACTGAAAACAATCCAGAAAATTCAAAATGAAAAGATTTTGTGAGTTAAGTATTACAATATATGTATTAAAACAAATACAAAAGGGTGAAAAAATCTTTTACATTGATCTCGGGTTGCTTCTGTTGTGCTCTTTTATTGGCAGTTTATGCCTTCACGGTGTTAGAAAGAAGCCAAAATTTCCATATGTTCAAAGTCGATGAGATGATGTGGATGTGAGTGCAAAAGTTAGACGACATAAATACTTTCGTAGTTAGATTTTCATGTGTTGTGCGGCCCTTCCATGCAGTATCACCAACACCACCAACGAAGACCTGATTGAATATCTTCGCAATTCTTCCTTTTAGACTTAACCGCATAGTCCTACCACCTGTCAGCTTTGTGTATATGACAGAAGAAGAATCAAGAGGAAATTTCAAATTCCTTAGGTTTGTTCAATATAAGACTAGCTTTACGAACATTTGAGTATATTTCGCTTCAAATTTGAATTCCGCAATTTTATGCAACCTTCTCTCGTCTTTGAAAGTGCCTGTGTATTCAGCGAAAGAGTAGAGATGTCTTTTGATCCTTTTGTCTGTTGTTTCCTCAGCACATGTCTTGTTCATATTGAGCTTGGCGCCGTGGCAACGCAATAGTTACTACACATTAAGTGGTGGGTTTGTGAGTTTAAGAGGCGAGCGAGGCACTTGCCTCGGGGTCTCCCACTTTTTAGGGGCCCCCTGCGAGGTGTTTCGCGCGTGAATTTTCCTCATTTTTGGTGAAAAAGTACCCTCTCATACAATATACACCAAAGCAGATCATAAGTAGGTACTCTGCTTTCAAAGGGACCCCAAAAGCTACTGTAATGTGTGAGTACACTGCTTTTGAAGGCCCCCCAACAGCAACTGCAATCTGTAAGTGCTCTGCTTTCAAAGGGGCCTACAGTAGCAACTGTAATGTGCAAGTACTCCGCTTTCAAAGGGGCCCCAATAGCAACTATAATGTGTAAATACCTTGCTTTCAAAGGGACCCTCAACAGCAACCTTAATGTGTAAGTACTCGGCTTGATCAACAGGTCTTATCACGGTTGGCTGAGTGTGATGACGTCATCAGAGGGCCCCTTTCAGCCTTGCCTCGGGCTGCCCAACCCTATGTCTACCACTGTGCACATTTTTGGTATTATTGAACTGAACAGAAATGCACTTGAAAGCTACCGACCCAGAGTGCGCAAGCTTTGAAGCGCTGAATACAACACATTCCGCCAACAGACGGAGGACACGCAACATAAGCAGAGTAGTAGCAATAATTGGACTGCGTGTGTGTGATTGAAAACCTAAACAATTAGAGTAGTAGCAAAGCCAGTGGACGCCGCGAACAAGATGCAGGATTGCCAGATGAAAATTGCAGTAAAAAGCCAAACAGTGCAAAAAAGACCAAACCGATCATTTAAAGGCCAGAAAGAAATCCAAGCTTTGTTTTTGGTGTTCTTATTCCTTTGTCACAAAAATAATGTAGCTAGAATTTTTTCTCGAAATGGAGAAGTCTTGCTTGGCCTGGTGCTTCTCTGACTTTTCATGGATTATGAGATTGCACACTTTGGGTACAAAACTGGAACCATCGGTAGTTTTTTGCATCCATACGAAAGTGATCTCCCATCCAATCTTGTACTTACGACTAGAATCATAAGAGCCTTTCCACTTCCTTGACCTCACATTGTCGCATTTCTATCGTAGAGGGCAGGCGCAGACCTGTCTGCAAGCGTTGAGTCGGCTTAGTGCTTACAACGCACTACACCGTGCACACTTTTCCCGTGATTACTCAAAATATTTTGATCTCGCATGCCTCAAATCTACGGTCTAACATACTAAATATTGCATTTATCATAAAAATGTAGCAAAGGTGTTGCTGAAAAATGGAATAGTAAATATCTTTCTACAGAAGAAGCTTGTTTAGCGTAAACAGCCAAAAGGCCAACCAACTTGAGACGGGACCAGAAAAAGGCTTGAAACAAAGCCAGGTTTCTGAAAATTGGCCGAAAGGTCAACCTGACAACCCTGATAAGACGTGACTTGGACTGAAGATTGACGAGAGTGACCGGAGTGCAGCACATAACAACAGCATATCGTAGCAATCAAGAAAAAATACCACAAAAATAACACCTAGACTGAAAAAGCATCAACATTTTCGTAGCAACGACGGGAACCTGGCGAAGCGTAGACAAGCACATTTACGTGCTGCAAACGCAAAGCAACGCAGTTAAAACATCAATTTGAGAAGCAATCTAGACAAATGCTAGAAAGCATCCTAACCGGCTTATAGAAGTCCTTTCCTTCGCGTTTAAAATATCATGTGAATATTTTTCGTTAGGAAGCGTTGTTCGGCGTGGTGAAAGATACTTGTGTCTAATTGCGCTTAGTCTGGGCCACACCAGGGATAAAACGGTCATTTATCTCGCAGCTTTTACATGGCGAACACAGTCAGGTTTCTGCTGGTGTACTATCGCTGCGAACGTCGTGATTTGCTGTCGATAAAAGCTAAGTGCCAGATCCACATCAGACGTGTGAGAAACCTCGTTCTCAAACTGAGTACTGCCTAAAACCCTATTTCTGGCATCATAGTTTAGCTATTTGTCAAAACGATGGCTTGTTTGCCTAGTGCTCGACCGGCTCCACCCGCAATCTCTAACGCGCAAGGACTGCAGCCAAACAGCCAAAAACACGGGCAGCAATGAAAATGGGTTAAATTTCACATGCCTCCGCATCGTAGTTTCTCGAAGCCACAGTTATCATCCGGTTGGAAAGGAAAAAATGTTAAGCTATGGCGTATTTTCTAAAGATAACTGGGCAGTGCCTTACACATCATTCGCCAAAGCATTTAATTAGCTCGTTACAAACAACCATCATCAATTTTTGAAGCGTTTTTGCGTGTTGTATTCCCTCGACCACTTACTGTCTTGCAAGCATGCAGCTTGCCATCGATGGTCTGGCCAGTTGAATGTGTAGCAGATCCCAATTTTACTGGCTCATGGTACTTCAGATTTTTTCAATCTCAAAAGTTTTTTACAAATGACTTTTCGTTTGAATACTTTCAGTCTCAAAAGTTTTTTACAAATGACTTTTCGTTTGAATACTTTCAGTCTCAAAAGTTTGTTACAAATGACTTTTGCGTTTGAATACTTATTTGAAAGGTAAGATGCTGACAAAGACAAGTTAATAAAAGAAAAAGTTGACGAAAATACATAGAGGTTGCAGAGAATTGAAAAAAGATCAAGGACAACATGTTTTCGGGGCTTGATTGTTTACGAATGCTTAATAAAATTCTCTTTCCAAGGCACTTTTCCAGCAATAGCATTGTTACATGTCCATTGACAGCAGTATTTGTTTCGTTTGGACAGTGGGCGCAACCACTTCATCACTTCATTGCAGTGTGTTATGAACATAATTCCTCTATTGACTTTATTTAAATGCTTACCTCTGGTGATTTTTTACCGTTTCAGGTTCTCTTGTTCGAAAAAGCCACTTTTCTTGTCATATCGTACCATGAGAGAAGAGAGCATAAAGACATCCACAGATTTGAAAAAATCAGCAACATCATAAAGCAGTTTAAACTCAGCTGCAGGTAGAAGATAGTTTGACAAGTGTTCGTTGTTTCAGGTTGATGTTGCTGGTATATGTGATTGGTGCCAGGCCCGTAGTTACGGGAGGCATTCAGGAGCAGTTCCCCCCAGATATTATTTGTACCCCCCAAATGGTGTTGTTCCTAGAAAAATTTGTTTTAAACGTATGATAAAAACAAAAATCTTGCCCCCCTAATAATGTATTTCGCCCCAACAAACCTTAAAATCTGGCCACGAGCCTGATTGGTGCGCTGCCAAACCTATTGCTTTTTCGTTATTCATTTGTCTTGTTTAGGTTATGTTTGTTTTTCACATCCAAACATGATTTTATTCTTCGTGTGCAGCAAAGTGGCGGCCGCATTTCAGAGCATGGAAGTGAGGAACAAACACTTCGCCGCTTTCATCGAAATGTTCACATCAAATACGTATGTCATGGTGATCACATCTGATACCTCAATACGTGAGTACTCCGATCATCTTTTCGACGAGTTTAACCAGCTCTGCCGGAGTAAGATTGTTAGTATCGATTAGATGCGCTTTTTCGTCGATTCGTTTATAACGTGCCGATGTTTCAATGGCCATCTCCGTTCCGTACATGGACGTGGTGCGAACACTTAAGAATTGTTTATGTGAACCACTGTTGACACATTCTAACGTAATACCAAATATAGAACACAGACTGAATTCTTCAACAATTTTTTACCATTTGCTATTGGCAACGTGCTGTGAAAGCTGTCTAGCTCAGATTCTTGATTTCGTCGCATTGGTTGGAAATTAATTGCTGCAAAGTGCGTTACCAGATGAACTAGAATAGAAAACAATGAGCTGAGAGGCCACGTGTATAAATGGGAGTGTTTCCTAACAGGGGTGCACCCTGTGGCCATATTGCGCATTAGTGGATTTTGTATTGTTTTGAAAATGGAACAAGAACATTTTAGGTGTGCGGTGGTTGAGACTGCGTTGAAATCCACGTATTTTCAATGTCGCTGCTGCAAACTTTATTTGAAGTCTCTATTTAAAGATCCTCAACAGAAAATATTTGTACTGATCAAAACTACGATACTCTCTTCAAAAACAAAACGATTTGTTTTGGGGAAGTATGCAGTTGCTTTACTGAGTTTCGTACAGCACTGCAGTTCAAGGCTGCTGTAGATGTCAACCTCCGAATCCCCTTGAAGATGCTATGAAGGAACTCTTTGAATATTTTGATGTAACACCTTATCTATTCAAGCCAAAGTAACTCGAGGTCATGGGAGTCGAAAGCAGGGGAGGGCAAGGAGGCCCTGGATTTTGAAAATTGACCATTTCCTATTAAATTTTTAGCAAAAAAGGTTGTTTTCTTAGTTTCGAGTGGGTAAAATGAAGTTTTTTCATCTTTTTCCCAAACTTGGAAAAGTCCTTAGCCACCCCTGGAAAAAAATCCTTCCGATGCCCATGATCCAGTTATATATCAGATCATTGCTTTACCTTTCATTGGGCACCTAATACAAACCGTCAGGGCATCACATCCACAACTCCCCGTTTTGCACAGTAATAACTTGCGAAACTTAAATTTCTTATGCTAAGTTTGTTTTTTAAGGTGGATATTCGCAATGCTACAAACTTTAAGACCTATTCGAATCAATTTATGGCCAGATCGCTTCGAATAGACCGGGTATCGGTCCCTTTCACACTTAACATTGCAAATGCCCCAACGAGGTGTAATCAGCCGAAGTTTTTTTCGTCAGCCTCCGAACTAACCTTGATCAACATTCGCAACGCAAGGAAACACTTCGAAAAACTGGAGAAGGTCGATCGAGGACGGTTGGAGGCTGGGAGGCACTGGTAAATGCGATTCGTTTCATCAAATCTCCATCTATCACACAACTGGTGTAGCGTTGAATAGAGCCAAGCGTCATACCTCGTGCCAAACGATCACACCTTCCCAAGGCTTGCATGTTTGCAAAAGACCTGTGATTGCACAGGCCGAATTGAGCAAAAGCGCGAACGTTGCTCCCTTAATTCGTTTATTGCGACATTTAAGAAGTGTTATGTGTCCAAAACATCCGTTGTTTTATTCGCATTTATAATATGAAGCGCATTGTGAACCGAAAGCTTTGTTCATGATCGACTTTATCCAAAATAAGGGATCAAGCCGCATGTACGCCTGAAAAGCTTTGCTTCTGTCGGGGGTTTTACCTGAACGATTTTTTGATGTCATTCTTTAATAAAAAGTACGTGCGCGTGTACCAGGTGATGGTAACCGTACGTTTGATGCAGTAGTTTCGCAGTGCTGCAGATACTTGAACGTTCACTTTACAACAGGCCTGCACAACTCATAAAGCCCTGAGGGCCAAATTGACCCACATAAATTCGCCGCGGTCCACAAAACTCTATTTCGTTGTAGTGTAGAAGAAATTCTGAGAGGCCAATCAATTATCTGAAGTCGGGCTTTTGCAACCTTTTCTGGAACTGACAAAGCTTTCGCGAGCCACTAGAAAAGATCTCTCGGGCCGCATGTGGCCCGTGAGCCGTATGTTGTGCAGGCCTGCTTTACAATGTTGGCAGTGTATGCCAGTCACTGGTGAAATGTTCTTTTTGTCCAATGACACGCCGAGACCATAAAGCTCTTCCGACTTGCTATACCAAAGCAGTCTGATTTGGCTGGTAGAAACCTAAAGATAAATTTCTTTAAGTGAAAATAAAACAAACGAGAGTACGTATTTTTTTCATTGCAAGGATTGTTTGTTTTCCAGCATTATGCATCATTTCCGTCACTATCTTTCGCCTCTCAGTGATTTTACTCTCGATCTGTTGATGGGGTCGTTTTGTTACATGTATTGTATTTAGATGCTGTGTTGACGAGGGTATGTCTCATGTTCGTGATTGTTTCATACATAGAGTACGCCTGAGCTGCACTTCCGTTTCACCTGATTCTGTTCAACTGTGCTAGAAAGTTTGTACAAAAAAACATATTTCGCATCATAAATTTAACCATGGGTAGCTTATTTGGTTCTTTGACCTAGAACCTAACATTCTTTCAAGGTAGAGCATGAAATTTTCGGACAAAAACAATGATGTTGGCGGTTTTCAGCTGGGATGGTAGAATTTTTTAATGTGGACTACATATTTTTGAACCAGAATTGTGATTGAGTTCAGTGGTGGATCAAAGCGGCGATTTGGTACAATTGGCCCTTGATAACGACCCTGGCGCCCCTTCTACAAACGAATGACTTCTTGTTTGCTCCTCATTTTCTTTCTCAGTGAAAAACAAAAAAAATTACTCTTTCTCATCCTGATATTTGTCTACACCCCAATGTCAGCAATGGGCTCGGCGATGGTTAAGACAGTACCTCCACTTGATATTCACCGTGTTTGTTATCACACGTCTGTAAAGCTGCACTATTGGAATCTGTTGGTTACAAGAAAGTAATGTATGTCAGACAGTACAAATACTGCGAAATAGAGTACTGAGCGCGCGTTGTTAGAACGAAGAGCTTACAGGATGCGACAGCGGTGTAGATATTCAGACAGGTTCATCCAATACAACAAATATTATCAACGTTTGTGGTACAGTAGAATTGTCCTACGACGTCACTCCACGGGACCGGAGAAAAAGCGTCGTCATAGCCGAACATCAATAAATCGTTCCTAAAGCTTTTTAGGCAAAAGCCTGGCCAGAGTTAAGTGTTCTTTCATTAGGATTGTCGCTGACTGTATCGTGTTTTCGCGTGCAGACTTCTCTGATAAGAAAAAGAAAGGAATTTGTCTTTATTTTTCGAAACTTTAGTCAACATCGTTGGAGGATCGAAGTCTTGCAAGTTTTGGCACTTTCATACCATTTTCGCTATTGAGCGAAACAACGATGTCATACTTTTTTCCATAATGGGATACTGCTTCTTTTGTTTCGACAATTTACGCACTGCTCCAAGACTGATCAGAATTACAACAGGTCGCAACAATCCCTAATACTGTGCAGTAAACTCATGTAACGAATTGCCTTGTTCGCTGCTAATGGCTCAATCCTTGATGCCATTCTTATGTCACGTCTGTCATGGCGCAACGATTGGCTGCACTGCGTTCCTATTGGGCAATAAATGATTTGTGTGGTGACTCCACATAGCCGAGTTTACACTTCAAACTGTAAAGAAAACTTGCAACTGTCAGTATAAACATAAAATATTATTCGGCGGCTGACAAAAACGTCGCTATAGGCGAAGTGATGACATAGGGGAACTGGAACTGCCGGGACCGGGGGGTGATCCCCTACCCCCCTAAAACCTACAAAAGTAACTTATATCACCATGATTTTGTACAATTTGGAAAACAGCATTGACCATTTTGCCGTCCATTGTTGTGTCACAGCAGTGTTGTGAACAGACGATAGAAGAATTTTATGACTCATTGGATGAATTGTACAGCAACTGCAAATCACAGGAAATAAATATTTTAATGGGAGACTTCAAATGCCAAAGTAGGTTGTGGGAAACAAGGTAAAACTGTTAGACCACATGTTTTGGGAATGCGCAATGAACGAGGAGAAAGACTTATTGATCGGTGTGAAGAAAAGAAACTAGCGATAATGAACACATGGTTTGCAGATCACCCCAGACGACGTTATACATGGGCCAGCCCTGGTGACCGTACAAGAAATCAGATTGGCTACGTAATGATCAATGAAAGATATCAATCCTCTGTATCTAATGCAGGAGCCGATGCAAACAGTGATCATAATCCAGTAATTGCAAGTATCAAAATTTATTTAAGGGCTCTAAAGCAGTGGTTCCCAACCGGTGGGTTGCGGAGGAGTTTTTGTGGGGTCACGAACAGCAGCCTCAATAGTTTGCTGAAGACTCGAATTTTTAGAACTTCGAATATCAATATTTTGTTACATCAGCAAAACCGAAACGCGGACAGATTTTTGTGAAGTTCACATTATCTCCATCATAATTCCTATTTGATTTCTCCTATACAGTTTAAGTCAACCTGATTGTAGAATAGAGTCCTGCGCGGAGCGGGTAAACCCGCGCGGGTTGCGGGTACCCGCATTTACGGGGCAGGTGCGGGAACCCGTACTTCTATGCATGCGGGGCGGGCGCAGGATCGGAGATTCTTTGTGCGGGCAACGGAATGTGGAGCCAAAGCACATGAACTTAATCAGCTCCAAAATCGCAAAACACGTGATGTATTAAAGTTGTTTGCCAGCATTGCGCTTAGGCCAGTAAGCCCAGAGCAATTATTACAATACGATGTAACAACCCATTCTTGCGAAACATTAGCGCACGCTCTTGTCATGTGGTAGGCACTAGGCAAGTCAACATTTCACCATTTTCTAATGCTACCGTCGTACTTGGTGAGGAATAATTCAGTCTAGTAGCCCTTCCAAATGGATAAGACAGCGCTTAACGCACACCTGGTCACAACTCGACTGAAACGTGGTTTTTATCACCTCAAATCTGCGGTAAATCAGATGTGTGAAAAAAATTTGGTTGCCAATGAAAGGAACGATCAGCTTGATTTTGCTGCTTGTTAGACATGTGTTCAGGGGTGATGAGTTTTTAGTAGTTTTTTTAGACAGGCGCGGGATTGGCACAGAAAAAGTGCGGGAGGGGCACGGGTTGTGATAGTCTGCGGGGCGGGTGCGGGTTAGAAGTGTGCGAGGCGGGAGCGGGCAAGATTTCTCCAACTCCAGCGGGGCGGGTTTAAATTTTGCGAATGCGGGGAGGAAGCAGACAAAAATTTTTAACCCGGGCAGGACTCTTGTTGAAACACGGCAGCACTAGAAAAATTAAGCGCTGGCCAGTGATGCTGAAAGTATGTCAGCCTCGTAAACATTTGTCATGTTGTGAATACTTTCCAGCTGAAATTCCAACTAAGCTCAACCGATATTTTTATCATTATAATTCCATAACCTTTTGCATTCATTATCTTGTACAAGTTATGGTTCAAGGTCATGATTCTAGCAAAAAGCAGCCTTATAGTTGACAGATGGCGGGATATTACCAGCAAGCCTAACAAGTGATAGTGATGCGCATAAAGGTCAAGGTAACTTTCTAACATAGTGCAATTTGCGGTTCAAACAAATTATTTCATCCTAAAGAAAATAATTATGATTTTGCATTTCCTGCAATGGAAACTTGCCGCAACAATGTTGTATTCACTTTTTAAATGAAATGGTTATGTTATTCACGACTGAGCCTATTTGCAACTGCGAAATGATTCCTAACCACGCGACTTGTTCTCTGAAAAATCCCAGACGCAGTCCTGGTGCGCTGTGCAGCAACCATACCAAACCAACTATGCTCCCTTTTTGTTGTCTGCTTCCATTTGTTTCAACCTACCACTGTGAGCATAGGAGCGGATATACTCTAAGAGGAGGTGAACGAAAAATATTCGTCTCGAGTGCCCCTTTTTTCAGAGATTCCGCGGGTACCATTTGAGAGTTTCGCACCTGGTTTTTGTCTGGCTTTTTCCAGACATCGACCGAATTTAGTTTGAAATGACCAGACAAATTAAGTCAATTCGGTCATAATGTCCAAAATATCAGGTTAGGGAATACTGTTTCAATAAGTTTTAATACTATTGCAAGAAAGGCGACCGAAAGGTCTCAGCAAAAAAACGACTTTTGGACGTTCCTGTTAAAAAATTTATAAACCACTCTAAAGCCACATTTTAATAAGATCTGAAGCAAGTCATATGCTTTTTAAAATGAAGTAACAACTATTTGCAAACGTGCCAAAGGGGGCTCCTCAACAACTGTTTTAGGGCACTTTTCTAAGAGTTTGCCTCGGGCCCCTAAATTCTAATATCTATCCCTGTCTGTGAGGCTAGATTTTTAACCCCTGTTCACATTACAGTAAAACAAAAGTCAAAGAATAGACCGGACATTTAGAATGACATGAGTTTAGCTATCACCAATACGTCTCCACGAATTTCAAGACTAGTTGCACGACTGCAAGCACAGTCGTCCTACTGATTAGCATGGGTGCTGTTAGTTATGCATATGAATGTAGATACAGTGGATGTAGGCTGCCATGTAAAATGATGTGCTTTTCATCTTGTCGGTTGTTATTTAACACCTTAATGTTACAGTTAATGGCTGGGGCTGAGCGACTATGTCATATTTTCGAATGGGGTCGCGAGATGAAAAAGGTTGGGAACCACTGCTCTAAAGCACCCAAAACGAAAGCCAAGGTTCGTAGTTGATACTCTCAAAAATCCTGACATCAGCGCTGACTTCTCTAAGGCTGTTTTTGAAAATCTTCCAAAAATCGAATTCAAGAAAACTCCCAAATTCAATGGACAAATCTGAAAACGAGTATTATTACAGCTGTAAACAATGTTATACCAAAAGAATCGAAGAAGACTAAACAACCACGTTGGGTAACTGATGAAATTAAAAGCCTTTCACACAAGAGAAGACAGTTCAAATCAGACCAAGAAAAGTACAAAAGAATAGATAAGGAAATCCAAAAGCAATGTAAATGTGCTAAGTAGCAATGGTTGGAAGAAAAATGCCAGGAAATTGAAAGATTCAAAGACATCAACATCAAAGAAATGATTAAGAAAATTCGCGAAATAGCCAGAAAAGGACCCCTACCAGTATCCAGAGGCATCCGATCATCAAGCGGCCGTATCGTGTGGGAACCTGAAAATACAGCAAAACGTTGGGAGGAATACATAGCTTCTTTATTCCACGACGACAGAGAAGATGATGATGATAAGACAGCTTCGTACGAATCTGGCCCTTCAATATTGAAAGAAGTTCGATGGGCATTACAACATCGCAAACCCGGGAAAGCGGCAGGTCCGGATGAGGTGGTTGTTGATATGCTAAATTGCTTTACAAGAGGATGGTGTGGATGTGTTATGGAGCCTTTTCAAAAATATATCTGAAACTGATCAAATACCCACCGAAATGCTCAAATCTGTTTTTATTGTCATTCCCAAAATATCTAACACTCTGGATTGTGAAAACCATAGAACCATCAGCTTGATGGCTCATACTCTAAAACTGTTTCTGAAAATCATACTTCGGCGCATAAGAAGAAAAATTCTACCCCAAATCCCAACTTATCAATACGGTTTTATGCCTAACAGAGGCACAAGGAATGCTATTGTTGTGTTGCGCTTGCTATGTGAACGATCAATGAACACCAACAGGATGTTTTTCTGTGCTTTATTGATTATCAAAAAGCATTTGACAAAGTGCGCCACTCCCAGCTACTTACAATATTAAAGCGAATTGGTGTAGATGGAAAGGACTTCAGAATTATACGTAATCTATATTATGAGCAAAAAGCAACCATGAAACTCACGGAAAGGTCTCACTGAGTGGACTGGCATCAAACGAGGTGTAAGACAAGGCTGTGTTATGAGTCGTGACCTTTTCAATCTATACAGTGAATTCATTCTGAAGGAACCAGAGGTTGAAGAGGGAATCCAAGTAAATGGTAGACGCATAAATAACATCCGTTATGCTGACGACACAGTACTTCTTGCATCCTCAGGGGCTGGTCTACAAATGCTAGTGAATATTGTTCAAATTTCAAGTGAAAAATTTGGTCTCAAATTGAACATTAACAAGACAAAAGTCATGGTAATGTCAAAGCAGTCACCAAATGAACCATCTATTTCCATAACAGTCAACAGTACCAAGATTGGACAAGTTCAACACTTTAATTATTTAGGTTACTGGATTACTACATATGGGAGGTGTGGAAAAGAAATTAGACGACGCATAAATCTATCAAAAAGAAGTTTCAACAGCATGAAAAACATCTTCAGAGATCGACAACTTTCCATACAATTAAAAACAAGACTTTTGAAATGCTTCGTGTGACCAATACTCATGTACGGCTGTGAAACCTGGACAATAACATCAATGACCAGGAAAAACTTAGAAGCAGCCGAAATGTGGTTCTACCGCAGAATTCTCCGCATTCCATGGACAGTGCACCAAACTGATGCGTCAGTCCTTCAAAGAATGGGACAAGAGCGTGAACTGCTTTGTTGTATAGAACAAAGACAGCTCAAATTTTTGGGCCATGTTATACGCAAAGAAGAGCTTGAAGATCTTGCTCTGAGTGGTAGAATCCCACGAAAACATGCAAGTGGCCAACGTTTTACTTTCATCCATAACTTTAAAGGTTTGTGCAAAAATCCTGGCACCTTTGGGAGACTACACGTAATAGAAGACATTGGAAAAACATTGTACATCGAGGGCTGGATCAGGCATGATACCGAAAGAGAGAGAGAGCATTTGAGGAGGATGACAAGTGTTTTCACATGGCCTTCCCTGTACGGCATTTGCCACAAAATGTCAACCAAACCTGTCAAAACGACAGCAACCACTGCAACCCGCGCTGGATGTGTTCGTTACGGGGTGTGTCATAAAACGCCCTTCTCAGGGCGCGACAGCAGAAATGCTGCCGAAGACCCATGACCCAACATACTCCAGCTGAACACCGAGGGGCTGACTGCAAACAAGACCTCTGTTATTGAGCAGCTAGCCTATAAGAAGAAGGCTTTCATCATCGTCCTACAGGAAACCCACTGCACAACTGCAGACAAGCTAGTGATTCCCAACTTTTCACTAGTTGGGTCAGTCCTGAGCAGGAACCACGGCCTTGCCACGTTTATCCACGAGCGGTTAGAATGGTCACTGGGGTCTTCCATAAATGACGTCACACCCTAACGGGGGGAGGGGGTCACCAGATTTGTGACAACTGGGGAATCAGTAGTTTTGTGGTGTCACTCGAGTCGTTCTGATATGCATGCTACACGCAGTCATACCAGAAAGGAAAGGTGTGGAGGCCAATATGTTTCTATTCCATTTACAATAGTTTTCTGTTGCAACCAATGACGAAATTTTTGTCGATGTTGCTAATGGGTTAATTGTTTTTGTAGTATGTTTCCGATAGTCAGTCAATCATTGTTAGATTTACAGCTAATGGCTAACTATATTGTTGTACTGTCAATGTAGCCAAAGCTCATTCGATAAAATTTATTGACTCCCAACTACATCTACTGAACCAAAAAGTTTTAGATTTCGACGCCCGATTCTGTGCAGGATTTTTTAGCTGTTTGGCAAGAATTCCACAGTTTTATTCTCAATTTCTGGCAAATCAATATAGGCTAGCTATGGAATACCTGAAGTTAAAAGCGGGCTTCATCTCTCCTTCCATCTCTATCTGGAGGTGCATTATTAATTAAGCTTTCCACTCATCCTGAAAACTTCAGAATCGTTTTGAAGCATTGTTATGTTTTTATGAGTCACTAGTTTCAAACTGTTTACTGTAATTGGGTTCAGCGCAAAAGCCCTCTCATACTGAAGGTGGTCAGGCGCGGACACAGAGGGGGCTGCATCCCCCCACCAGACCTAAAGAGGTGTTGACATGACACTTGATACCATTGAAAATCATCGTCAAAATATTTTTGTACTGCACATTACTTAATCGGTAAAGATGGTAAAAATTAACTAATGCTAACAATTAGTAAAAAACGTTTCTTCGTTTCATTAGATGAGGTGCCTTGTTTGTGGAAACCGATATAAAATAGTCAATGATTACATGGGCGTCCGCAGGGAGGCAAAACGGGCATTTGCCACCCAGGAAATTGGGATTAAGAACCAAATATTTCTTGAAAAACCTGAAGTCGGCATCTTAATTCCGATTAACTGATTTGATCTTTGCAATGACAGTTTTTTTGCCGGTATGAAACTCACACTGCACAAGAGTCAGGTTCACAGTCATAGTGTGATGCAGTGATGAGCTTGCAATTCACTCATGTCCCCTCCTTTGCCTGCAGAGGTGGTTGCGAAAGTCGCGAGCGGATTTTTCTACTGTTGGTCTTTATTGCGTAACAATAACATGGCAACAAATCTTCAAAGGTTCACGTTACATTACGGTAGCAGGCGTTTTGTTGCATGAGACTGTTGAACGTACACATCATGGCAGGTAATGCAGCGAGACAGTGGCATGCTGATAGTGGTAAGCCACGTACATTTATACTTTGTGAAAAGAACCATGAGTGAGTCTATAGCAATCAGTGGCGTAACCAGCCCAAAAATTTAGGGGAGGCAAAATGTTTGATTTTAGGCGAATAACACTATTTTGTCTAGAAAAACGCCTCTCAAAGCAGAAAATGACTATATTTTCTAAAAACTTTGGGGGGGCCATGGCCCCTTTTGCCCCCCCTCTGGCTACGCCTATGATAGCAATGCTTCCACAAGTTTGAACAATCCATTATTATTGCGAGTGTGACCAATGTGCCTGAGCGTCAAACTATATTTACGCAGGCTTCTTTTCATGCAGTATAAAATTATGTGGCTTGTTAGAATACATCTATGCAGGCTTGTGGGAATACGTCTTAATCGTTAAGGTTTAGTTCCGACATCTGAGTGAATACTGAGTGCAAAGCTATATTTTGCTGTGACGAGTTTTCATAATTCATCTGGTCAATTTTGCAAAACCTGCGTGGTGTTCTAATTCTAGTAAGCTTGTCCGTGGTCGTGTCAACATACATGTCTCCTTAATTGTCCGGTTTGTGTAGCAAGGTTTTATTGATCGCTTTCGACGCGATCCCAGACGTTTGCAGCTCTTGTTTCTAAGTGATGCTGACAAGTCCTGCAGCTGATCCCACAATCAGGGGGATAGCAACGGGGCAATTCCCCCCGAAATATTCAAAAACATGTTCAGTTGCTAGTTCAGTTGAATATATCAGCTGGGTGTGGCCTTGCTTGCTAAGTACATAAAGTCATAATTTGTGGATTCGTTGAAAACCATGGCAATCCAGTGCTTTTTTCTTTACAGACCAGGGCAATGCTTACTTGAAAAAAATACCCTGCGTTGAAAATATGCAGATAGCCTCCTGTGTAAATCGTCGTAATATTAATATATCTTGCTATTGCTGCCAACGAAGCGTTTTTGTGATTGTTACCGTAACATGGGGCATTTTCTCTGTAGTGTAGAAAGGATAAAGCGTTTTGTGAATGTCCATTTGCATTGTATCGTCAGCAATGTTCCCTCTAAAGGGTGCAAATACTCAGGACCACCAGAACTGTTGCGCAGTGAAATCTCATTCTTGCGCACTTGCAACATTCCAAAGCAATGTAAAAGCACGCAAACAAGAAGCTATTTGAATGAATTGCGTGTTTTGATAAGATTGTATGTTTATTATATAATTCACAACGTTTGTAATTCATTGAAAACGCCAGTTACTCAGCCCTAAAATAATCATGCTCACTAAAACAAATACTGGCTCAGTGTAAAATTATCTTAGATGAACACTGATCGTCAGCAATTTGAAAATGATGAACAAACTGTCGACGTTGCCCCCCTTGGAAAAATTTCTGCGGACGCCCATGAATGATCGTGCTTTCTCGCTTTCGTTTTTTCGTTACTTTCGTGCTTTCAGTCATTACGAATTGTTTGTTTCTTTCCTTTCTCTTAATTTCGGTTTCAAAATAAACAGAAACACTCCGCTTCTTGTTATTATCTCATCAAAATTACCAGCATTAACAAATGTTATACACAACTTACTATGGGCGTTGCAGACTATTCCAAACAACAATTAAAAACTGTAAGGTTCGCCATTCGAAGAGCACTGATCTAAACCGCATCCAACTGACTACGCTCACTTGCTGCAACATACAAATCAAACAGCACTACTACACTATGCTGGCTACTGCCACTACCGGTAATTGTTCTGTAACAAACGTAAGCTACAATGAGAATAAGTATTATGTCGTCACGTGAACTGTTTATCTCGAGGTACCTGCGCCGACGCCAGTGACAATGCCATCAGATCGTTGTTATGTGCCCACCTAGCTTGTTGGTTCCGTAGCTGTGCAGTGTTAAAGTTTGACAAGTTTTACCACTCAAGCTTCTTCTAAACTAAGTTTAGACTTGTTTCCTCAGAAATCTACGTAGGCCTACGCGAAAGTGATTGATTTACGCCAGGGGTGTGCAACATTTTTTGTCGGTGAGCCATATAACCAACTTCAGACATCCAGCTGGACCACACGAAAAATTTAGTTTTTTAACATGAACTGTCGGATTACGATTTTGATGCATGATGGGGAAAAATCAGTGTGTTGGCAAGGGCCACACTAAATGGCTTGGCCGGCCGAGTTGTGACCCGCGGGCCGCCTGATGCACACTCCAGATTTACGCAATATGGTCCTGTGAAGCATCGGGTTCATTGAAAATCGATATCACATCCCCACACCAAATTAGCCTGTGTCCGTTACTGAAGGTGGTGGTGGCAATTGCATATGTTGCAACAATTTTGGCCTCTAAAATAAAAATTTAAATTATAGGAAATGATTCTAAAATTTTCAGTGGTTCCCATTCAAAACAGACCCGTTCATAACATACCATTCAAAACAGACCCCTTCTTGATGTCTATTGAAATGTGGACGCTAAAAGTCCAAACCATTTTGCCTAACACCCTTTGCCCCGTCCGTCCCTAGGTACGAACAGAGTCTGTTATGAATGTGGTCTGTTATGAACGGTACTGTTATGAACGAGGTCTGTTATGAATGGGTCTGTTATGAATGGTCTGTTTTGAATGGGTCTGTTTTGAACGGACACCCTTCAAAACATAGCTTTAAAATTGTGCATCATTACTACAACAAATGCTTTGGGAAAAACATGCATGTTTATTTTTCTGTAAGTTTTCATTGCCCTCAAATTTTTTAAACTCCCCCATGCCCTACTCCCCCTTCGGGGTCCCGCAGACGGGTTGTGGGCTGCTTGCAGATGACTATTCGATTTCATCAAAATGCAGAAGTAACATGTGTCTGAAATTTTTAGTGGCTGCGCGTCGTCAGCGGGAAATGATGGTAATCATCGCAAATGCGGAGAATGTGAAAAGTGCAGAGTGGCAAGATGAAGATAATCTGGATGCAAGTGAAATGATAATTCCAGAAAAAAATGATTACCTCAGCAGCTTAAACCGACTCAAAGAAAAAGCAATCCGTTCAAAATTTCCCTTGAACATAACTAATGATATGGTAGCCCTGGTATCTAATTGGGAAGATAGACTACGGCCCTCAAAATGCGACAAGAAAGAAGACCCACAGGTTTGGGCTATATCTTTTCCCCATCTGCTTACTCTAACACAAAAAGAAAAAAAGCTAAACCCGAAGGCAATGATTACCTACAAAAGACCTACCACAATTGGACAAAAGCTAACGAACTACAAAAACCTTGCTTTAAAAAAGACACGAAAGCAAGCCAACGGTGGCTCAAGGCCATGCGAGCACTGTGCACTTTGTGGGTTGCTATGGAAAAAATAACAAATCCATGGTACCGAATGTTTCACACTTGCTGACTAAAACCAAAACTTTTAAGCTAAACCAAAGCTTGACTTGCGCAGATTTTGGCATTTACATCGCGACTTGTGTGATGTGTCATGAACAGTGGAGTATGTTGGTCAAACTAGCAACAAATTTTCCAAAAGATTGTCAGTGCATCGGTGTAATTGGAACAAACAAGATTGTAAAACTGACAGTGACAAGGACCAAATGGCCTTGTCGCGGCACTATTCAGAAAAGCACGGCACGGTAAACAAGCCACGTCTACATAGGGTTGTCAGATCACTAGAATTTTTTCAAGGACATTTTGTTTTTCAATGAGATAACGTGATATACTTTCCTGGGCATCCGCAGGGGGGAGAAACGGGCATTTTCCCCGCCCCCGGGAATTGGAACTAAGAAACAAAAATGTTTAGAAAATCTGAAGTCAGCATCTTGATTCCGCTTGATTGATTTAATTCTTGCAATAAAATTTTATTTACCGGTATGGCACTCACACTGCACAAGAACCAGCTTCACTGTACTGGTGTGATGCAGTGGTGAGCTTGAAGTTCACTCATGACCACTTCGTCTCCAAAGTCACGTTGCCTAACTTGCGAGCGCATTGTTCTACTGTTGCTCTTTTTTGCGTAACAATAACATAGCAACAAATCTCAAAGGTTCACTTCAAGTTCCGATAGTTATTGCGTATTTCCGCATGTGACCGCTGACCTCAGACGTCTTTGGCAGGTGATGCAGCGAGACAGTGACTACTGATAACGGTAAGACGTACGTTTCATACTGTGTGAAAAGCAGCAGGGGTGAATCTGCAGCAATACGTGGCTTAAAACTACGTGGCTTGTTGGAAATACCTCTGTGAAAGGTTTAGTTCTGAGTTCTCAGCGAGTACTAACCGCATAGCTATACTTGCTGTGGCGAGTTTTCATAATTCATCTGCTCAGTTTTTACTCCTGCGTCGTATTCTAATTTTTCTAAGTTCTAAAGTTGTCCGATATTCGTGTTAAGATACAGGTCTATTTCTCATTGTTTGAAACAGTTTTGCGGGAGTGCCTAACTTTCTTGCTTTTTCACCACTATGTTGATCTGGTCGTTGGTTGTCTTAAAATACTACTTATTTGTAGAAAGCGCTCTCAAAAATGGACATCAGGCAGTTCATGAAAAGAAAAAGCATTTCCGACAAGCCAACTGTAGAAAACCATTCGAACAAAAGTTTTCAGAAGTGAGTTCTGTTCAACCAGCAGAGACTATGAGAGAACCGCAAACGTAGTTGTTGATAGTTCAAGTCCATTTCAGACTCAGTTGTGTGGAGTTCATGAGTGTCGGAAGGATTTTTTCCAAGGGGGGACCACTAGGGGATTTTTCCTAAATTTTTCTGGGGGGAGGAAAAAGTGATGAAATTTGTTTTTTCCCACTCGAAACTAAGAAACAACCTTTTTTTGGTAAAAATTTCAAAATCCAGGGGGCTTTGCCCACCCTTCCGACGCCCATGGTGGAGTTCGCAATGATAACGAGATTTATGCACCAATTCAGCAAACGCTGTAACAGATAACAGGAAGTACACTTGCGGCAAACTCGTATACAGCTCCACTTGAAAAAGATTTCAAAATAGATGCAAATGGAGTGCGTGCTTTCATGGGGCATTTTCTTTGTGGTGTAGAAACAGCAAAGCGTTTTGTGAACGTCCATTTGCATTGCAACGTCAGCAACCTGAAAAATATAAGTAATATGATGATGTTGCCCCCTCCCCTGGAGAAATTTATGCGGACGCCCATGGCTATTTTCACCCTTTCAGCAAGCTTTGAGGTATGGGCAAGTCAAGCTACAGCTAACCATGTACGAACTGAAAACTAAACAAAGCATTATATGATGACATAACTGTTCTTGAATATTTTACTTTTTACTACACAACTTCTTAAAATGGAAAAAATCTACGCATTGTTCTGTTTATTCGCATCGTTTATTCTTGATTCTTGAATGTTCAATGCAGCCTAATAAATAGTTAAAAAATGAACAATTTAAATCTATTCAAAAATTTTCAAGGACGTCGGAAAAGATTCAAGGACAACAAGATGATTTTCAAGAATCAAGGACACAACGAGTTTTGATAGCAAATTCAAGGACAATTCTTGGCGCTCAAGGACGTCTGGCAACCTTACCTCTATGCGAAGCATACACCGTTGCTTTTGTCAAATAAGCAAGTTGTCACTCTCTGGACATCTGTGAAAATAAATGGTATCACTGAAGTGGAACCTTTGCCCGCCTGTGTTCCAGTTCAACCGGGAATCGAACTATCATAATTCCCGCCGGGGAGTTATCAAGCATGACGAATTTGACCACGCCCTTGCCG
>Ga0210059_1000338_pt1 | contig 56542 bp, 28 predicted proteins | sample Ectturendosymbi2_FD_188042 | JGI IMG/M metagenome (GOLD analysis project Ga0210059, IMG submission 188042) | Ecteinascidia turbinata endosymbiont from Florida, USA - Sample 2 (SPAdes) (version 2) | ecosystem: Host-associated > Tunicates > Ascidians > Unclassified | place: Key West, Florida... | reverse complement strand
CTAAAACCCATATAGACACCGGTACAGTATATGCGGCTTACATTCAAGGGCGGCTTACATTAAATTTTTAAATCTATCTCATGCGGCTTACAATCAAGGGCGGCTAACAATCGAGTAAATACGGTAAGACGCATGGAGCGTTTCAATCTTGAGTTTTAGTTGTATGTAACTTAGCATAACATCGTAATATTTTATGCAAGATCACAAAAAGACTGCAATACAAAGTCACGGTTAGTCAATTTTTAAGTTTTTATGCGCACATAAAATGAGTGGATTAGTATTCTGCGGCAATGACTGAAATAAATGAATAATAGATCAACTGGAAGAATGATACACGATCTCAGAAGTTTGCGAGTCGTGTAATATACTCACCTACACAATGTAGCATATTGGTGTAAGTGTAGTCAAACTGAATCATGGCGTGGTCGGCTTTGGGATTAATCTTATTTGGATGAGGAAGGCCAGTCTTCTGAAATGGTATGTTAATAATTGGCCATACACTATTGTCTTCGTCAAAATCCAGTGATTTGCCAGAAAAGCAATGAGTGAAACACCAAGAATCGTTACTAGCATCATTGCAGCCACACAACCGGCTTGGCTTTGGCAAGCAAGATAGCTTGGACCAATTAGGGGGACGTTCGTGGAAAGCTTGTAGTTTTCTTCCGTGGCCCAGTTCTTGAAATTTAATGTAATGAGAAGTATCTTCAAATGGAGATATTTCGCTCAAATATGGGTCTTTACTGTTTGTCGCAAACGAAGTTGAAAGAGAGAAGTTTTCTGCCACTGAAGTAATGAAAGGAGCACATGGGGTTCCTCCCTCTCCCTGGTAAATCACTTCGAAGAGCGCTTCTATAGCTGATTTGAGACCTCTGACTGGAAAAAGAACAGAGCTTGTTATTCCCTTAGTTGCGTAGAATTGCTTGTGACCCATTTGTCTTTTTGGATTTCCAGTGAAGATGGTATTGTTACCAGTGGAATTAGTTTTTACGCAAGATTCTATTTGTAGCAGGCGAAGCATGACATGAGCGTAAAATCCACCAATGGAGTAGACATCTTTGATGTGGGGCATTTTGAGTGCTTGTGTTGAAAAGTGAAAAATAGAGTTCCAAGTATCGTTCATCTCCAAGCCCTTTATCTGTAAATTGTTTAAACGTTTGTTTAGATTTGTTCGAGAGTTTTTCGCACTGTCCAATCAAACAAAATGAAAGATGAGTGAATTTTAAAACAAGCAGAGATTATGTCATTCGCTTGTCGTTTGAGAAAGTATTTTAAACAAAAGAAAAAAGGTTTTTGCTGATTGCGAACGGTATTTATCAGGTGTCCTTAATCAAAGCGGTGAACTTCCAGCATCAAAGCAACTAAAAACCACCATAATCTTGAATCAAGCCTATAAATGCTTCTGAAGAATGATGAAATGTAAACACCGTGCGTTCAATAAAAATATTTACAACTTGAACTGAAAAAAGTAACAAAATGTATTTTGATTAGTTCAATTCCACAAGATATTCAATGCAGTTTTGCAAAACAAAACTTCAGTAATTTATTAATATTTACTTACTGATCTCCATGGTTTCGTTTTCGTGGTACGATGATACCAAAGAGGTGCATTGCCAGTTTTACTCTTTGTGCTGCGGTAACGCTCTGAAATATTTTAGCAAATGCACTTGAAGCAACTCCTGCTAAATGTTGCAGCAACATGAATCCATCAAAAACGTTTTAACATTGGCTAGCTCTTAGCTTTAGCCTGCACCCAATTACTTTGGTGCTTATGATTCTAACGGAATCAGGACAAATGCCAACCAGAAAACTGTCAACCGGATAATTGCCAACTAGACAACTGCCAACAGTACATTTGCCATCCGGACAACACCTCTGTGAAGGGTGCTTCTAAATGGTTTCTTCCTTTGTGTGTATGCCAAAGACGCAGGATTATTTTATGTTGTGCTTTATCACGTCCGTAAACTGGAATTCTGAAGGCTCCGGGGGCAGTGCTTAATAAATAAAGGCTTAGTAGTCAAAGATAACAATGGGTGAGAAACATTCAAACATTATATCTGTTTTTAAAAGACTCATGCATTTTCTCATTTTCCCTGCGAGGAACTTTAGAGTATCCGAAATGTCTTGTTTAACCTATCGTTATTGCTCAGTGAAAAAGCATTTTGCACTAGAACCGATACTTAGATGATCTTAAAGAAAATTATTTTCCAAATTGTATTTCAGCTTTTAGGAACATATCAATTTGCGAAGCCGTTTTGGGTGCCAAGCGTACACCACCGAAGTCGTCGCGTCATGGCACTCAATAACCGCCAACCTTAATCAAAAGATTTATTGACTTCTGTTCACGTGCTGTGCTGATTTTTTTGTTGTTCAAGAACTAACAATTAGAAGTTGAACCAGGAATGCTTTTTCCTTAATCCAGCTAAAGACTATGAGAATACCCAACTTACCGTGATACATTCCACTACGATTGTCAAAACGCCAATTTCCGCCTTGATCATTTGGTAATCGATGCCACAAGGTGGCAATATCGCGCAAAGTTTCCAATACCTCTGTTGGTGGTGGTTTCTCTATTTCACTAAAAACGTCTTTTGCCAATTGTCTTGAATAAGGTTCCAGTGTGAGTATGATATCGGGTCGAATCTAAAAGGTGTTTATTGAAACAGCATTGCCATTTATGAACCAATAGACAAACTTGCTTTCCACAGTTGGTCTTCACTATGCTGCACCATGAAAGAGAGGGATCGTAAGTTACGCTCCACATTAAACCAAATGACATCAATTTATTCAAATGCAGTAAGCGTGCATTTTCCAAAATTTTAAAATTTAACCGTTAAAACTACTGACTAAAGTTGACTGTAAAAAAGTCACTCTTCCGTTTTTCTTTTGTCTTGCTTTACCTCATAGAAATCACGCGATGGAAACGGTGTCGGATACGAAGGAATCCACTGCGCTTCAGAAAAATTTGGACTACCTCCAACTGCGTTCAAAACATTTGAATCCAAAGACATATGGAGCATTTCTTCTGTTGTTATTCTGAAAATAACAACACGGTTGCGACGGAGTCAGCAGAGACTTTTGAATATTGATATAAAATATCATTGGTTCCAGACACCAGGTGTACACTGTAAGTATTAAAAATTTAATAAAAATCTTTTCAAAAGCAATTGTTTAAATGCACATAGTATGCATTTGGTTCGAACCAGCCTAGTGAGCTCTTTAGGGAGCGCAAAAACTTGGACTATTTCAGCCATAACTCGTCAGCCGATACAGGTATAGTGGTGTTCAAACCCTTAAACATGAGGAAAAACTTCGGGTTTCGATTTTGAAAACTTTGGGAAGTTTTGGATGTGAATTTTTTGTGAGCTACGTTATAATAACGGTCGGTTTAGATCTTTTTGGCCCACTTAATCTAACCCTGAGCCTCTACCGCTAGAGAGAGTTTTGTGCTTCTTTCAAAAAAAAATCTAGGCGAAAATCCCCATCTTTTGAGACATTAATTGGATTTCTAGCGTTTGTGGTCAGCAAGTTATAAAAAACGCAAAAATAAATAATCAAATATTTGTTTGTTCCCTGGGGCTTCATAGTGTATTTAGTGTTTTTTCCATGAAATGCCTACCACAAACACAAGAAAGTCTATCAATGTCTCAAAGGATGCGGATTTTCACCTAGTTTTTTTAAAGAAGCACAAAGTTCCGTCTTCCGGTTGAGGCTTAGGGCCAGATCAAGTCGGCCAAAAACCTAAACCTTCCGTTTTTATGACGTAAACAACAAAACCTCAAATCCAAACCTTCCCAATATTTTTTCCTGAAACTAGAGTTTTCAGAGTTTCCGCGTTTTCAGAGGGTTTGAACACCTGTCTAGCTTCATCGACTGGCGAGTTATGGCTGAAATAGTCCCAAGATAATTTATACTGTTTTTTGCAGTCCTTTAAGACAGGGCTTTTCAAACGTTTTTGTTCTGCTGCCACATTTTGAAACAGGTTTTACTGTGCGACCCGTCATAGATACCCTAGATCAGTGGTTTGCAACATTTTTCATGCTACGACCACTTTTGCAAACCAATTTCACCTAACGATCCCCTTCCGGAAATTTCCAGACAGGCATATGAAATGCAGTTGTGTTTGCACAATAGACATTCACAATGACTAAAAAATAACGATATCACTATGTTGAATAAAGGCTCATTTATCAATTTGATGCGCACTGCAGCATCATTGAGAGAGACCCATGCAGTATACAAATCACTCTACAACAGAACTAATTGAAAACTACTAACTTGGTAGAATAACTCCCAAGATAGCTACCGCATTCATATACCTAATTTACAAACACAGCACATTCTTGCGTCACAAGGTTATTCGTGCGATGCCAAACGCAACAGTACTGTAATGGTCATAATCAAACTTAGAACAAATTTGAAGGAAAAAGTAGGTTAATATTTTTGCCAGTTGATCCTATTACTTTTGCTACAACAAGAAGTGGTTCCATATACGAAATATAAAATCGTCAAGTAATTATGAATATTTTTATCAGTAGCTCTCGCGACCCAGAAAAATGGCAAACGACCCCCCAGGGGGCTGCAACCCCAGGTTGAAAACCACTGGCCTAGATGTTAATGCTATGTGTAAACGTCTAATTACAAACCTCAAGTTGTATTTCTGTCTGTGGTTAAATCACACAAATCACACAATCCGCGAAAGTAACTACACACAAAGTAATGAAAATACCACGTAATGGAAACAATAAGGCGAAAAAAATTAACGAAAAACAATTCCATTTGTAGAAGTTATCAAGCACAACTAATGGGATGAATGCACTTAATCATTTTTACACAGATCATCCATGCGTAGATTGATACAAGACAACGGAGAACAAAGGACATTCTCAACATTTTTCAAAAAGGATCGGTTTTTAGGCTTGATGATTATCAATTTTGAGAATGCCTCTTCACACAAACATGTTGTGCTAAAGGCTAATAGTTTATGAATGGCTAAATCAGAAATGATGGGTGTTCATTTCTTGTTCTTATGCAAAAATCACACACTTTGTTTTGAAAATTCCAGTTTCAAACTTTTGTCGTTTAATAAATCCGCAAACTCATCCTGGGCATGGCACGCATGTGGCCGCTTGAAATTTCAATTGTGCGTGGTTTCCGGATCAAACTTTTTCTAAATCAAGTTCCAAAGTATACTTTTAAAACTGTGTGTGAAGCTTTTAACCTTAGTCTAAAACTACTCATTGTGCTCTCAAAGCAGTTAGCGTAGCTGCTACACTAGGGTTAGAGTTCTATGCATAAGTGTGCCCTCTTGTCGGAATGAATGCAATAAGGTCAATATTGGTCAGGAAATTAAAACAATTAGACGTAACAGCGCATTACTTGAGATTAGGTGATTATTATTTTTTGATAGTTCAGGCAGACATCCCAGGCCAAATAACTAACAGGATGAAACACGGCATTACCCATAAAGGTGTAGTAGAAATAAATTCACTGCAGGTCTACTTTTAATTTCTTGTAAAGTTTGCAAAAACTTTTATTTAATTTCTTAAGTCAATTTCTTTCGCGTCCCAAAACGGGTCGCAACCCATAAGATGACTTTATCAACTATTGCTTTTGAATCACGGTCTTCACTGATGAAACTTCAAACCTATCGTTAGCATAAAAGTACGAGTTTATAGATCATTATCAGTTTGGCCGTGTTGATTTTCAATTCTTTCAAAACATATCTTGTGATAAGCCCTAACATTTCGCTTGATATTCACATTCGAAAATATACTTATTCCGAGCTCATTCAAAAAGCGTTGTGAATTGCAGAAAAACAGTACTTTTACTGTTGCTGTCTGTGTTAACCCCGTTTTCCATTTCAAACACAATTACTTAATGCCGTATGCCCTGTTAGTCACAAGCTGGACCATCTCTAGCAAAATTCCACAAGAATTGTTTAAAAATGATATCAAAATTTGTTACGAACTGCATTACCTATTTACCGAAAGCCCCTACATAAAAATTGTGCAACTGTTTTAGCATCAGTAAATCAATGCTTTTTGTTTATTCAACCAACATTAGAGACATATGCCTGCAAACTTTTGCGTGTTGCAAGGACCAGGTTTGCTAAAAAACTCTACACCCACGGTGGTGGTGGGTGCTATATCTAGATATCTAGCACTTGCATTTATTATGAAAACACGTTAATTCTGAGAGTTGGGCTTAAATAGATATAATTATGCTCCACAATTGTAATAATCAATTAAAATTAGGTCAGTTCCCTAAAATATAATGTTCTGCTACCAAAAACCACAAGATTACATAGATCAAGCCAATAAGTCAAATACAAACCACAAGATTTTGGTAAAGCAGCGGCAACCAGGCGCGTAGTCAGAAATTTTAATAGGGAGGGAAAACAACAACCGAGTTTCAACATCTAAATATATTTAATGCTCCTTGTATTTGAAGCATCATCCAAGAACGTGCATGTTTCTGGCCTTTCTCCTGAACAATTGTATTCAGATTTAAGCCGACAAATAAAAAGTCTATTTTCGTTGAATCGACAAGTTTTAAAGGTTTTGATAGTGAAGTTCCAAGCTTCTACTTCGGATCAATGCCACCATTTTCTGATAAACCTTTCCTGCAAAAGCACTAGTGAACCTCTCAATGCCATAAGCGCATGATCTGCAGTAAGCTTTTTGTAGCAAATATTGCAGTTTATCAAGTAGTCTTCGGGGCCGCCATTACGATTGCGCTTCTTATCCTGTATTCACACGCTTTGGATATTCAACAGCACGTTCAATCGAAGCCCAGCAGAGATTTTTCTCAAAACGAGTTCCGAAGCAGGCCTTCTACAAAGCTTTCGCGCATATAAAAGTCGATCCCGTTGTCATCTAAGTTTTTGAGCAACTAATTCACGTATGTTGTTGATAAACACGCTAGAGTCTTTCAATGCGTTTGAAAAATGTTTGGATTTTTGATAATCTGCAAGATTTTTTGACTATGCTCAACTTATTCCGTAAAACCTTTGTAGCTACTTTAAACTTACTTTGGTTAAATTGTTTGATGAGACTTTGCTAAATTTAACTGACTTCTTGAAACATAAAACACAATTAAACTGTAAACACAATCGTAACCACAATATTACAAAAATTATTGAACACGCTCAGCTGCACGTAAAGATAGTTTCGCACTGCACGTAACTAAATTTGTACAAATCACGGGATTCTAGAAAATACAATAATTTTTTTGCGGAATTCGAAGTCCTAATGGGAAAAAAAATTCAAATTAGTTTCATTTTAGTCACATGCACTTTGCCATGCAGACAGATTGCAAGCTCAAGGATGGATATTAGGGAAGGATAACGAGGCAGTTGCCTCTGGCCCCCTTTTTTCAGAGATACTGTGCCCCTCTCTTGAGAGCTTTGCACCATGGTTCAGTTAAGGTTATGTACCATTCTAGAGCCACATTTGAAAAAGCTCTCAAGCAAGTCATATGTTTTTCAAAATAATGCAAAAATTATGGGAAATATCCCAATGGAGGTAGCTTTCAAGTGTACAGCTGCAAAACTTTGCAAATTTTGTTCCTTTCGTATGTACACTATGCTCACGAATTTAGTTCATAAATTGAAATGTGTAACAAATTTAACTCTTTTATCCACGTAATCCCACATCTACCATTCGCAATTACGATATTTTGAGGCCCTTTCTGAGAGCTTACCCCTAATTTTAATATCTACCCCTATGCAAATTATTTCAGTATTTGTAAGTAATGATTGTGTCAATTCCCTCAGCACTTACAAAATAAAAAGCATCTTGCTGCTTAGCCTACGTTAGATTTTGCTGCTGACTCTTCTCGTTGCAGTTAAATGATTTCAAATGGTTCACTGTGGGATAGTGTTGCAATTAACACCAGATGAAAATTGAAATACTGAGCTTATGAACAGTAAGTCAGAGTCTAATATCTTGACAAGACTGATTTTTTTACTCGCTGATAAGGCAGAGGGAAACCGTTGATGAAAACGTTAAGGCTCCACATAATTGTGATTGAACCGTCACAATATACGTCATCGCAAATAAATATCTAGAATGAATGCTATTGTTGCTAAACAGTGACTATGGCGATATGAAGAACATTTTGAAACTGAATCACTTCTTAGCCAAAGTTTGAGCTTAGAGACATTTAAAATGTATATCACCACCGTATTCACGCATGTAGTTTTAGTACTGTACGAAAACTAAGATATACGACAGGGGTGTACAACTATTTACTATTGTCGGCCGCATTACTTTTATATATATGAAGTATGGGTTCGAGTTATATCTATGAGATACGTTTAATTAAAGAATAGTTTACTGCCAGTGCCAAGTGCCAACCAACACAGAACACACTCAAACATAAATTGCGCACTCATTCTATAACTTCTTGTGACATCACCATCCTGATTGATACGCATCTTGTCGACTGATTTTCTTGCCTTGCATTTATTTTGGTTCAATATACGCCAGCACGGCCGCCAAATCTTATATTTTGAAATGATGCGGACGGCCGCAAATTTCATTGTCGAAGGCCGCAGATTGTGCACCGTTGATCTACGATATTGACTTAAGGCTACGCTGACACTGGAAACAAGGATAGGTTGTTTCTAACACCCACAGTTATCAAAGAGAAATTAGCGATGGTCTTGAAATGAAGCTTACACAATCATTAGGTGTGATAGAGTAAGGTGGTGCGCCAAAAACAGCTGCGAAAAGCGTTAGTCCAATTGTTTTTACTTGCCGTCATTGATTACACAAGGTCATATACAACTTTGTATTCGACTAAAAGCTGAAGTAGGATAGGTTCCTTGAGGCAGTTTCGTTGATTTGCATTGAAGTATTTCTTTGGCTTATACTTCAAATATTTTATTAACCTGAAAACTTTGTATTTGGGGGGACATTGCCCCCGTTTCCCAATGGCTACGCGCCTAGTGGCAACCGTATTCTGATTGTAGGCTACAGATCAGCGCAGGAATTCGTGATTGAACGAAGTTTATGTGCACACCGATTCGGTAATTCAAATTAACCAACATAATTATCAACAATCATGACAATTCAGTTTACGTAGGCAATCTCTACACTGTGTCTACAGATCATCCAGTGACAATGTTCATTTTTCTTATTTATTTCCTGGCTTTACGCTGGGGAAATGTTTCCTACAGTAATGTAACCATGAAATATGCACAACTACATTGTTTTGCATCACAAAATATTGGGGGGACAAAATATATTATGTCCCCTCTGTACAAAAGTTGGTGGACATGTCTTCACGCCCCCCATAAACTCGGTCCCTTTGTTGTTGGCACGAAGCTTATATGAAATACTGTTAACGAACCAACACTTAAGATTCCTAAAGTGCGACGTTGCTGTTATTTGGTACACGGAAAGCAGAAGTGGTAAATAGCTTGATAATGAAAATCATGGCTAAAGTAATCGATATGAACGACTTTGCAGACGTTTCGGTAACTGATGCTACCATCATCATCAGTGCATTTGCAATTGAACTGCAGTGATCGTGCTCCAAGTTCTTATGGTCAATCGGCAAAAAAGCGTTGTTCAAAAGTGAAAAACACGAAAAGCTGTTATGGTAGTGACGTAGTGGCGTTGGAAGCAGTAGCCACGTGACTCATAGGGACACGTACCGATGGTGATGGCGCGTGTCGTCACGGAGGATGCATGAAGCTGTGTTATAAGTTGAAAATACTTTGAGGCATAGATGGGGTGTTTGCATTCAGCTCTGGTTTGTGCTCCTGAATCTTCGAAGATTCAAGAATCTGCAGCCGCCGCTCAATTGTTGTCACTGCCAATGACCTCTGGGTTGTGAAAATCAACCGGATAATGATTTGGGTTGGCTTGTACAGTACATGCCTGCAGACTGAAGGGCTTAGAGATGCTCGATGTTCTTCCATACGATTTCTTAAATTGCGTTGCGTTTGCCCGATGTAGGAGGAACCTCTTGAGCAGGTAAGCCTATAAACAACGTTTTATTGGTTGAGTAAATCTTGACGTTTCTTAACTGAGAACTAATTTTGAAGCTTTTGAGTATTTTGAAAACAACGTAACTTCACGTTTGATACATATTTGTGTTTTGTAAAGCTGCTGAGTTCCTGCCGTATGTTGTCAGATGTGGAGCACAAATACCAAAGATTTAATGAAATATGTTTGGTGAATGAGGATGCTCAGCCGATGAATCACCTTGTTGTGTGACTTGTTGTTTTGTGTTTACAGTATTTGCAGTTCAATTGCAAGTGTACTGATGATGGTAGTAGCAGTTACCGAAACGTCTACGAAAATGTTATTTACAGCTATGGCTTTGGCCGTTATTTTCATTATTTTATTTTGTCTTCAATATCAAGACCTCACAGGTTTAATTTTCTGCTTACAGGTTACGTAAAAACATTCATCAGAATGCAGGGTACAAGAAAAAACATAACGTTATGCTAGTCGAAATCGCAAGAAATATGCTACCCATTTCCATGCACTGGCAACGTCCAGTAGCAAATTTACGGGGATGTTAGTCTACGATATTATCGTCTCTTTAACTTTGGCAAATACGTCCAGCACGCTGCTTGAGCGGAAAAGCATGATCTGCGTCCCAACTGATAGCATACTATATAAGATTGGAAGCGGAAAAACTATTGAGTTCACTGTTTCGAAATCGACACAAAAGCAGCAGCGACACATTCAATCCGAAAAACTGACACTTGAGGAGTTTACGGCTTATCAGCTTCTCTGCGTACGATCATGGTGAAAACTACTTTAATTTAGTATCGAACTAGCATTGATGCGCGTGCAGTCAACACAAATTAAAAAAGTGATTTGCAACTAACATTTCGCCAAGTCTGCACAGCTGACCAGACGGACAAAGTAGAATTCCTCGAAGTTAATCAGTGCATAACTAGTGAAGATAATTTTGGACTTGCCACTAAACACTTTGCAAACGCACACCGTAAGGAAGGCACTTTATTACCAGTAAATTACACAAACGTGTCAATTAAGTCAATGTTTTCGGAAGTGAAATAAGATTGAGGTGACTTAAACAAAGGAAAGTACCTCACAAGTCTAAACCGACTTAAACAGAAAGTGATCCGTTCATTGTGCCATGGCTGTGATTTCCACTGACAATGATTTCCAGTGGTTTCCACTTACAATCTAGTGATTTTCAATGACAATTGATATCCGTATTAGGCACTGGCTCTCAGTAATGTTTCTCTTTAGCAGCCGAGTCATAAACTTGACTTGAATCAAACTTTCCTTTGGAAATGACAAATGGTATATTAGCAATGCTATCAAAATGGCAAGAGAGACTGCGTCTTCCAAAATGTGACAGACAAGATGACCCACAAGTTTGGGCTACATCATTTTCCCACCTAGCAACTTTATCACAGAAAGGTCAAGTATGAAGGCAATAATTACCTATAAAAGACCTACCACGATTGCACAAAAATTAAACAATTATAAACACCTTGCTTAAACTAAAACAAAAAACTAACGGAAGATTCGTCAGGAGCTACGAAGCACTTTGTGATTGCTATGGAAAACACAACAAACCGATGGTCCCAACTGCTTCACGTTACAGGAAAAAACAAGACTTTCCCGCTGAAACAAAAGCTATAGTATTTATGCGGCAACTTGTGTGATGTGTATTCAACAGTTCTTGGCCAAGCAGTAAACACATTTTCCAAAAGATGTTTAACGCACCGAGGTGCTTGGGAGAAACCAGAAACCATTGCCCAATTGTTTGATACCCTTTCTTGCCACACGTCCAGTTTTCAGTTACCGACTTCTTGTCTCCATTTTCAACGTTTGCCGTTTAATAAAGGCTTTCCATAGGTCAAACATAAGTCAACTTTACGTCAAGGCCGCCTTCTGCTTGTGCAGCCCACAGACTAGTTTGGTTGATTCACCGTATAACTGTGTTTTCGTTGCTATGTAATTGGCGCCAGATAGGTTTCCAGCTTTAGTAAAACCAATTTCATGAGAACGGTCTATTTCCTTTCCAAGTTGCTCTTTGTCTCTGCTTGGGTTTTGATTCATTCATTTTAGTCTGTAATCTGCTTGCTTTCTCTGCTCTTACTAAAATTCTTTTACTAAAAAGACCAGCAAAAACCACGAACGTGGCTTTTGAAGTTATGATCGGCCATAACTCGCGAGCAGATTGCCCTAAAAAGTCAGCGAAAATATCCTCGGATTCGGAATGCAGCAATCAATCCTATGAGTTTCAAAAAGATACTTTTACATTTGAATTTTGAAGAAAAATGCAAAATTTTGATTTTCAGGAAGTGTTCTTTTTCCAAAGAATTCAATAAATTCCTTTCACGATTCCCTGTGAGCTTTTTCGAAACGTTGTTTTGGCTTGGACTACCTGCGAAGACCCCAACTAACACAAAATTCCAACCAAAGTGAGTCATCATTGTTTACTGGGAAACGTTTTGGGTGAAAAAATGGGAGGGGTCATGTTATTTCCGGATTACTTCCCCGGGGCTTAAAAAACTGTAGGGGTAGTTCGTTATTTTCTTGTGAAGGAAACTAGGCAAAAGCTGAATCTTTAGAGCCCTTAATTGACTTTCTAGCGTTAGTGGTTCAAATGGTATGGCCTAAAAACAACAAACTAAATTATCTAACCCCCTAGGGTTAAGTGGCTAATCCCTAGGGAATTAGCTAATTTGCATAGATGCAAAATCTCCAAAATTTTGTTTCCTCTAAAAATATCTTCACTTGAAATTTGGTAGGATGTTGTAAGACACCAAGTAAACCTGTCTGAAATTTTCAGATAGTTTGTGGACATATGAAGGGTAAATTTACCCTTCAAATATCCATAGATGCCCCCCCAAAAAAACTTTAATTTTTTTCAATTACTTTTGCAAAGTTACAGTCACAACTGACATTTTTCAAGTAGAAACTTTATTTCCAACGTGCTTAGTTTCTGCTCCACAGCTTTTTGAATAAAAATAACTAACTTATTTCACAACGTGATAAACGTTTTTTTTCTAATTACTTGAACACCAGTAAAAATATATGCTATTTAATTAAAATGTCAACGGTTTTGTGTAAAACTGACGCTTCACTTAATATTTCAAGAATGTATCATCACGTCAGAAGAGATCAAGATTTGTTTTCAAAAACTAGTCATTTTCTCTATTTTGGATGACATTGTTATAACGGTTATATCACCGGAAGGAGAACGTAATGTCAAGTCTGTTTCACAACCTGGTTGGTTTTGATATTACATAAAACTAAAATGTTTCATAGATTTATGACATCGTTTACGATCGTTCCGCGAACGCAAACATATTTCATATATTTCAGACACATTTAAATGTAAACTGATGTTTTTTTGATGCAAATCAGAGTAAACCTAAATGCAAGCAGACATATCTGCATGTAAACAGATCTGCACACATTTTCTCTCAGTAATTTAATGTGTGACATCCATATATGTATAGCATCCTGTTGGTTGGTTCTGAGAAGGTAAATATATTGACACATCAGCCACCAGCGCTGGATGAGTGCGAACAAGCGCGGAACTTTAATGCAGTGTAATTTAAAATTCCCATCTAACAAATACCTGTACTGCGTGCTGATAAGCGTTCCGCGCTTTCCCGAAACTTTTTCCTCTAATCAAGCATCATATATTGTTTCTTCTGGAAGTTTTAGAATGTTCAGTTATTTTCTTGGCCATACTACAGAGATACTGTCACATTGATACTACGATAAATCATGTAGCCAGCAAAGAATATCAACCAGCGTCTTGGGCAGTCGATGCTTATTGTTTCAAATTGTAGGATGGACACTACATTCCACAACGTAATACTTGCAATCCACCTGCATTAAATCTAAACTGAATAATGATGGCGTTTTCACACATAAAATCGGTCCTGTAAACCTGTGGAAATGTCACGAGATCTATACAGTGATTAAAACATGTTGTTTTTTTCATCAACTAAATTTTCAAAATATATGCGTTCTTGTCTTGATTTTGCAACAAAACGTTTGAAAGCAGTAACATGTCACACCTTTTTGAAATACCTACGTTTTGAGAATACTTGCAGCTTTCTTCAACCTGTTTCGCTTCAATGAAAAAAGTGCCGTGAGATACGGAGGTATGGTGTAGAGTTCGAGCAACATCGCAGTTTGAAGATGTTTACGGAGTTCGGACAAAGATCTCATTAGGTTCTCCGAAGTTCCGCACAGCTTTTCACGATCTTCGTCGATCTTGCTAAACGTGAAAATGCGGTTGAAAGTGACAAGTTACTAAATTTGCTTTCAAAACTTCTTGTTTTAGGCTAAGAAGAAAGGCGACTATTTTTAGATACTTTTTTACCTAAATATTATCTTTTCTTTTGAAATAGTTGTCGAGCGCACCCAGCAAGCTTCTTTACACTTTGGAATCTATCGAGCTCCGAGGTCAAAATCGAGGTGTTTGCCAAAATAGATGTAGAGATCAGTTTGCGTTTGTTGTAATTGTGAAGTAAAACGGCGAATAAACTCACCACGCAATATTCTTTTGAATTGGTACGGGGCAGTTGCACAGAAGTGGTTACTTCCGTGGCGCAAATCAAACATCATCTTATTGTGCTTACCAACGAATACCACATAGGGATAAAACCAAGCTCAGGTAACCTTGAAAATACTTAATACGTGAGGTAACGTTGGGTCTAACGCAACCCGAACTTTGATTATGTTGTCCTGGAACACGTGACATCCGCTATTTCCATACCAAACTATTTTTTTACTTCCAAATGTCCATTCTTAATCACTTTCGCAACAAAATTTTATCTGCCCAGCGAAACATTAATATCATACAAATTTTGTGCAGGGTACCCCGAAAAAAGTTTTTTTTTTGTTTGGGCGTAGAAAACAACATGCACGTGTTAGACCCGTTTTTTTCCTAAAAAGCCATGGTGCAGGAAAGTTCTCTACATATAAGGTGTCGGTGGTCACATCTGGCCAAACAGGTTTTGCACTGAAAATTGCAATGACATGTTAAACGTAGTAAATTTGATACATATCAGGTAACCATGGGTAGTATGGTACCCATATACCCCCTCATAGGCTTTCAGGAACGTTTTTGCAAAATAACTCTGGCACCATTCCATTAGTCTCTGAAAATCAGGAAAAGTCATGGAAGCACAGGTTTCTAACATTTTTCTAAGTATATAAAGTCTACAAAAAAAGAAAGGGACCGGGTCGGTCCGGCCCCGGGTTACCTGAGCAGGGTTAAAAAATCGTTCAACGCCATTGCAACAATTACCCAACTTCAAAATAAAAAGATTCCATGTCCTGTTTATTTATTTATTTCATCAAAAACATTTTGAGAGTCCAGCACATACACTAACCAACTTACTTAGCACTCGATGTTATGTTTTTTGATTTTCGAGTTTCATATCCATACACCTCGCATTCAATCCATTTGCGCACTAGTTCTGTTTTATCAGGCGACAGGTCTCGTGTCGTTGGCATGAAATTTCGATGATCCCATGGGAACTCAAACATCGACATATTAATCAGATGAAGTTTCGATCTGTTTGAAAACCAAGAGTAACTGTAAATCTAACGTTTCCAGGCTGCGTATACTTATGAAGTCTTGATCGTTTTGGATATTCCGCATTAATTCAATTCGTTTTTTTTTATATTTACGAACTTTGCGTTGTTTTAAAATTAGTAATTTATTTTAAGAAATGTAGAAAAACAATTAATGAATTTTTAACTGCATCTTCATTTTTGAGTGTTTCTAAGCATCGATTTTAAAATAAAAATACTGAAAGTAGGTATAGGCAAACTTGAAAGCAGAAGGCGTGCATGAAAAGAATACAACTTGCATTGATCACCTTCAGTGGAATAAACCCTTTAGGGATGGCCCATAGACCCAGTGAATATTTTTTCATGATTTTTTAAAACTTTTGTCTACTTGCCATAGAAAAACCATAAATAATTTTCTTTTTTCAAATTTTGCTTTACTTTGTTTGTTTCATTATGTTACCATTCTGGGAACGTTGAGGTCTACTGGTACTTGAAAATACATAAAGCTGACTACGTTTCTCTCTGGCAAAATTAATTAAAAATTGCTTGTATTTCTTATGTAACACGAGTATTTACTAGTGTTTGAATTGTCCTTCTGTAGATTGCTTTTCAAACATATGTTAAGGCCTGTAACCAGGAACCCTCCTGCAAAATTTTTCGCCCACCCTGGAAAAATGTGTTGAGCATAGGTCAAAACTATTGAACATAGCTTAAAACATTTGGGCCCCTCCCAGAAAACTCTTAGTCGTCCCTGGTGTCCCAATCTGGTTGCGGGCCTGTATATGTTACACATAGAATACGCTGGTTTACTTTTCAGAACATGACAAAGCCAAAACATCAACCGCAGAAAACAGCCGCGTATGCCAGGACTCGAGAAAAGTTGAAAAGACTTCACCTCGCTGAGTGTGGAACAGTGTTTGCTACTGCATTTTTTATGAAGTCTCTTTTCAGATTTGTCACATTAAGGCCTAGTATTTTTTTGGCAGAAAACACATCTGGTGAGACAGATTTCAGTGTAGGTTTCACGCCGTCGTTTCTTACTGTGTTTTGTTACGCTGTAGGGTCACCCAAACGGAGCCTTGCTTCTGCTTTTACCAAGTACCTTGCGATTTCTCTTCAAAATTAGAGTTGAGTAGACTTCGTGTGGTTGGCATAGCTGTAAAAACGAAAATCCGCAACAACAGAAAGATTTAAGCTGTTGCTAAATAGGTTCTATACCGCCACATTCGTGATCGCAGTCGCGGTCGGTATGATGGTAGCATACGGTCGCACACCTCCAAGCCACCCATCCCTTGATTGTACATCTTCACAACGTGTGGCTGTTCTACTGCTCTTCTGTGTTCGTTTTTAACCCGTCTTTTTGTTTTGTTGATAGGTGTCACAGTAAGATAGCGGCTGGCAATCGTGACTGGACAGTTATCGTTCCATCTCACACAAGTAACCCTGCCATCTGAATGCTAATCGTAAGATCCTCTGGGCTGTTTCTTACAGTCCTTGTTTGCAATCAAAGGCCAACGTCCAATTCGATTTTCTCTAATTGTAGCCAACCACAGGCTCTGATATCTTTGGCAGCCAGGTCACACAACAACTGGTGGCTTGCAAAAAAATATCAAAGAAAACAAAATGTTATTGATCACTGCTTACTGGACTAAGTATGGTGGATACAACATATGGTCCTAATGAGGTGGTTGTCCATGAATCTTTTCCACAGTAAATATCCAAGTTTCACCGAAAACCGTCAACATTGCACAGCATCAACATTATATACTCACATTTCACTGGTTCTAGGCCTGTGAAGGCCTCGATACGCAACCATTGATTCATCGATACTTAGATTTTTATGAAACACACCAAACAGTTGACAGTTGGTCTTCAGTTTTTCTAGCAACGGTAATATTTTTGCAATTTTAGAGAAGGCTAAATTTTGATTGTCATGTGCATGCAGTAAGACTGTTTGGAGGCCAAGAGACAGATGATTGGACGACCGCTACACAGCTGCATCAGTCAAACCCTCACCCAGCACATTGAACACCCCCCCCACATACACACAAGCCGTGGTTTACACACTAAATATTAAACATGTTCAGGTAAAACACTATTTCAGAAAAAAATGCAAGTTTGAAGGACTTTTGTTTGTTTGATTTCGCTGAAATGTGCAAGTGGTCTTATTTTTGCCCATAACTGTAGCACTCTGTGATTATGTTGATTATCCTGGGAAGCAATTCCACTGCATATCTGTAATGAAATAGATTGGTGCGTGTGACAAACTCTTTTCACATCTGTCCAACAACGAATTATTTCAGCAGCACTGCAGTGTGAAACAAGAATGACATTAAAAGTTAACTCAATATTGCCCTGTTACTGAACGTCTCTTGCCAAACATGGATATTTCTGTACTGAAAAGGACCAACGTTCCCATTTTGGGAACATCGTTTTCAAACTCTTTGTGAGGAAAAAGATGGACACAAAATTGAAAACTAACGCTTGCATCACTTAAATATAACTATAACAAATATTTTCATGGGATATTTCCTTAAAATTTTTTCGAGCTTACAATCAACAAACAAAGATTAGTTTGCCCACCCGAAAAACGACGTTTTGACTGAATATGAATCACCATGGAAACAAAACAACAATTTGGATTTCATGAAGTGGGTGTATTTTTAATAACACCAATCTAGAAGATATTTCTGAAGAAAACTGGATGCACATTTTGAATCCGTGAAATAGTTACGAGCATTCAAAAACATGTTCCCATTTTGGGAACATTGGTCTCTTAAGGGTTAACTGGTCATTCCTATCTTCGTGGCGAATGTGTAGAGTATGTATTAATCTTCTTCTGCTTACACATAATAAATATGATAAGAAAATACTTTAACAAGCAAGGGTAGAACTTTCCATGAGTTTGGCAAAATCATCTGCAGGCAAACGAACTTCCTGCACTTGCAATGCTTGATATTTCGTCGAATACATCAGAAATTACACCTTGTTTCGTAATGGTTGTGAAAAAAAGATGCCAACATCAAAATAAAACTCAAAAGGACCTTCCAGTCCTTCACAAAGAATTGTCTCAAAAAATAACAACCAACACCAGGGTAGCAACGTTGGCAAAACCATTTATTACACATACGCACATTAATCTATTTTTACAACATTGGGGATGATCAGTGCCGTATCAGCCCAACTCTGGTCCCCCCAAAATGCTTGTAGGGGCCCCCCGAATGGTAATATATAAAAAATAGTTATGTTATGCTGCATCTCGAGACCGAATGCCTTCAAACCAAAAATATCCTAATTGCAGGTACAATTTTGGCAGAACCAGACCCGTAGTCAGGTTTTAAGGGAGCCCATGTCCCGAATGCCCCCGTGTCTGCGGGTCTGGGCAGAACCATCGCCAGAAAGTCTTCCATTGGGGGAATTTCATGTTTGTGCAGGAGGGCTAGACATTCTGAAAATTTATTTTTAATTCAAAACCTGAACAGCATTTGCAGATTGTGCGAAGTAATTATAAATATGATCCTGCAAATACCCGTAATAGGCTCGTAGTTTCGAACTAAAATTTTTGAATGACCTTAACAAAAGGAATTGGGTCGTAAATCATTGTCATTTAATTGACCATGATCATTTAGAGATGTCGTAAGAAATGCAAATGTAAAAAAATTTGCAGGAAATCAGAATCAATCCTATCGTTCAGTTATCAAAACATTATTACCGAAGGAGCAAACAGTCAAAGCATGTGCGCCGCGATGAACATTTTCTTTGATTAGCGCAAATTGATAAACTTTACCCTGAGCGTAAGTGGAATATGCTTATACTGCGTGCACACAGGCCTTTTTACTGGCCGAAATACGCATGCATAAACCTTACTGATGTCTGGACTGTTAATCTCCTGGTGCATGGCACATGTTTAGATTGATAACATTTTGTATCTCAAATCGCCTATAAATGTTACCAAAAATATAGGCTAAGCCTAGGTGGAAGCAACGGTTAACATCCATAATCCACTGACTGCACCACTCTGTTTTGGGACAATTCCCAAAAAAGACTCTTCTAACTACACAATTAACTCCATCTGGCTGTCTGAACAACAGGTTGTGTAAATGTGTAACTTTGGTCGTAAGCACCAAAAGTATCTTGCTGCTATGCAGTACAAAATAAGAGAAGACTACCTGGGCTTGACATAGTAGCCTCCATTTTGTTGCAACAGTCACTACACACAACACGTTGATCAATTAGAAGCCTGACTTCTGGACGTATACAACTAGACAGATAGATAGATTTGGCGGTACTGAATTAATTGCGCTAGACGTACTCTCTAAAACAGAAAAAATAGGGGGCACCGAAGAAACACACAGGTTATCTAGTCAGGTGCCCCACAACTAGGCATGTAGGCAGGGCTGGATAAATGAACGCGAGACCCATCAGGGCAAAGTCGTGACCGCGAGACCCCTAAACTAGGGTTGCGAGATGGCCGGTATTTCACCGGCCTGGCTGGTATTTTACAGCTAACTTAGCAGAGGCCGGTGAGAAGCCGGCATTTTGAAAATCTGTGCCTGAAGCCGGCTAAGGTTGCCAGACTTGAATTTGCTGTCAAAACTTGTTATGTCTTTGATCCTTGAAAAACATCTTGTTGTCCTTGAATATCTTCCGGCGTTCTTGAAAATTCTTGAATAATTTTTAAACCGTTTATTTTTGAACTATTGATTACATTGAACATTCAAGAATCAAGAATAAGCAGTGTAAATTAACAGAAGAATGTGTAGATTTGCTCCATCTTTAAACAGTTGTGTAGTCAAAAGTAAATCATTCAAGACCGGTTGTGTCGTTTGCATACAGTATTTGTTTAGTTTTCAATTTCGTACATGGTTAGCTTAGCCTGATTTGCCCAAACGTGAAAGCTTGCTGAAAGTGTTAAAGTAGTCATGGGCGTCCGCATAAATTTTTCCAGGGGGGAAACGTCAGCATTTTGCTTGTCATTTTCAGGTTGCTGACGTTGCAATGCAAATGGACGTTCACAAAACGCATTCCTGTTTCTACACTACAAAGAAAATTCCCCATGAAAGCACGCACTCCATTCGCATCTGTTTTGAAATCTTTTTCAAATGGAGCTGTAGGCTATACCAGTTTGCCACAAAGGTGTGCTTTCTGTCATCTGTTGCAACTTTTGCTGAATTGGCGCATAAATGTCATTATCATTGTGAGCTCCCCACAAACGAGTCTGAAATGGACTTGAACTAAAAGCAACTACGTTTGCGGCTCTCCCATTTGTCTGCGCTGGTTAAATATAACTTACTTCTGAAATCTTTTATCCGAACTGTTTTCTGCAACTCGGCTATCAGAAATGCTTTTCATAAACTGCCTAATATCCATATTTGCGAACACTTTCTACAAATAAGTCATAATTTAAGAACGATCGACGCTTAGACCAACATTACCGGTGAAAAAGCAAGAAGTTTGACACTCTTGCAAAACTGTTTCACTATATCTTAACACGACTATCGGACAACTTAAGAACTTACTAAAATTACACATCAGGCAAGGGTAAAAACTTAGCAGATGAATTATGAAAACTCGTCAGTGCGGTGAATATAGGTTTGCACTTAGCACTCGCTCACAAGTCAGAACTAAGCCTTGACGATTAAGACGTATTCCCGCAGGCCTTTTGCAAAGGTATTTCTAACAAGACACGTAGTTTTATGCTGTTTGAAAAGAAGCTGCATAAGCGTAGCTTTATTAAGCTATTCACTCAGGCACATTGGTCACACTCACAATCTCACACGATAATGGATTTTTGAAACTTGTGGAAGCGGAAGCATTGCACAGATTAACCCCTGCTTCTTTTCACACACTATGAAACAACGCGTCTATACCATTATCAGCATTCACTGTCTCGCTGCATCACCTGCCAAAGATGTCTGAGGTCAACAGCCGCATGCGGAAAAACGCATTAATTATCGTAATTTGAAGTAAAAGATTCCTTGCCATGTTATTGTTACGCAACTACGAGAAATTGTAGAACAAAGCGCTCGCAAGTTTCGCAACGTGGGTCTGCAGGCGAAGTAGCGGACATGAGTGAACTTCAAGCTCATCACTGCATCACACCAGAACAGTGAAGCTGGTTCTTATGCAGTGTGGGTGTCATACCGGTAAATGCTGTAAAGTGTTAATGCAAGATTTGAATGGACGAATCAGAATCGAGATGCTGACCACATATTTTCTAACATTTTTTGGTTCTTAGTTCCAATTTCCAGGGGGGCAAAACGCCGTTTTGCCCCCTCTGCGAACAGCTATGAAAGTACTCCACCGTATCTCTTGAAAAACAAAATGTCCTTGAAATTATTTCAAGTGATCTGGCAACCCTAAAGCCGGTATTTTGAAAATAAATGCATTGGAGTAACTTCAAAAACAACTAACGCAGAACTTTAAATTATAATGACTATAGTAGTGACACTTGTCAGGACAGTTCCTTCAGCGAAGTTTATTCCAAAATTCCATTACAAAATTCGAAAAGACCAAAATAGGGGCAAATTATTATTACTTGTAACTTAACATTGCGCGTAGTTTCTTTGTTTTCTCTGATCCTTTGCTTAGTCGTACTTACTATGCTCTTTCGTCTACGTGATCTGCATGAGCATATTTTTGGCACTTAACTGTGAAACCAACGCAGGTGGAGTTGTTCTCCGAACTACTACAGGTTATTGAAGAAGAACAGGAAAATCATAGAAATGGACAGGAAGAGAGTGACATTGTAGCGACAAGTAAACCATATACTCCACTGCGTAAAATACAGAGATTGAGAAATTGTACTTTTATTATGTCTTAACAATTTTCGTTGATTCAGGGTTTTCTCAAAATTTTTTTTCGTACAAAGCAGTTTTCATCGTGATTGTAATTAATGTACAAAGATTAATCTCTCGGATAAAGTTTTTACCTCAACCAGTGTCACCATCCCCAATGGCAAAGATATGGATAGTCAGTGTTTGAATGTGCAGTGTTCTTTAATAACTACAACAACTTGGCCTACGCCTTTTTTAATCATTTTATGATGATAAGATTTTTGTCACTGCTGATAAAAGGCTGGCGTTTTTACAAAACACATCTGGCAACCCTACCCTAAACGCATAGCGCAACTGCGCAGTTCGCTCATGTCCGATCCTCTGCTTGCAGAGGCAGGTTGCGAAACTTGCTAGCGGATTGTTGTACTCTTGGTCTTTATTGCGTAACAATAAACACGCCAATAAATCTTCAAATGTTCACTTCAAATTACGGTAGGAGGCGTTTTGCCGCATGTGACCAAAGCTCCCATTGAGGGTTTTTTCCACCCAGATTTGTTTTTTAGTCGGCCTGTGTGGCTAGGTTTTATATGAAAATCGCGTGAAATCTGTGTTTTTTGAAGTGATCAAGTCATTAGCAACTTCAATGTGTTCAATAATAACTTTACATTACAGTGTTGACATGCGCACATCAGGTGAGAAAGTACGCATATCGGATGAAGCAGAACGTGTCCAATCGGTTTCATATTCTCATATAAGATCATTGTCAGGGTTATAGGCAGTGGTGCGTTTATGGAAAGGCAAGCGAGGCACTTGCCTCACGCCCCCTTTTGCAACTGTAATGTGTAAAGTACTTTGCTTGCAAAGCGCCCCCAACAGCAGTTGTAATGTGTAAATACCTTGTTTTTAAAGGGGCCCAAAGTAACTGCAATGCACAAGCATTTTTCTTCAAAAAGCCCCCTAACTTCACTGATTTCTAGTGCTTCATATGTCACTTTGGGAGATCGAAGCTTTCTGTGGGGTTTAGGTGGTGAGGGACTGAATTTTGGCCCCCCTGTGACAGCGTGGCCGCAAATTGGGGGGTATGGAGTGCAGCTGATACGGCTCTGGGGATGGTGACATGTACCTTCAAGCAGACCTCCATCTTGCGGCTTTTCTGAAGCGCATATTAAACCTGTCGCTACGAGAGCAACCACTGCTAGCTGTATTGAATGTGTTCGACACGAGCTAGGAAGGAAAACACCCCTTTCAACACGCGGCAGCACCCCTGCTGCTGCTGAAGATAATCGAAGACCCAGCATATTGCAGCTGATCGCAGAGGGGTCACTGCAAGCAAGATCAGCGTCATCGTGTATCTACCTTACAAGAACAAGGCATTCGTCATTGTCCTTCAGGAGACCCACTAGACTACCGCAGACAAGCTAGTGATTTCCAACTTCTCACTAGCTAGGTCTCTCCGGAGCACTGAGCAGGAAGCACGATCTTACCACATTTGTTCACGAATGGTTTGAATGGACATTGGTCGGTCACTCTCCAGAGCAAACAGAAACTGGTTGGTTGTGCATAGCCGTCACAGAATATAAAATCGTTTATGTCTACAAATCCCCACCCTAGGGACTCACACCTACAGTACGGCCATCCCGATGTTCCCACAACCCAGTTAGTCTGAGGACGACTTCGACTTCCAGCATGTCAACTGGGGTTACAGTACAACATCTCTTGACGGTGAGAGCCTGGCCTCCTGGGCAGCATCCAAAAACTTGGAACTGCTACTCAACCCAAAAGGAGTAGCCAGTTTCTTCTCTCACGGGTGGAACATCGCAACCAATCCGGATCTGGCCTTTGCAAGTGTCCACAGGCGTAGCTAGGTGGGCCAAACGGACCATGCCCCCCAAAAAATATAGTCATTTTGTGCTTTGAGAGGCGGTTTTCCAAACAAAATATTGATATTCGATTAAAAAATCAAACATTTTGTCCCACCCAAAATTTTTTGCCCCCCCCCCCATTTTGGGGCTGGCTACGCCACTGCAAGTGTTGGTTACGACAATCGACTGCCTGGACGACGTGTTCTAGGAAAGCTTCCGCAGTTACAACACCGATCTCATAACGCTATCGAGTCTCAAGATTCCTACTTACAGAGACGTGGGAAGCGTTGTAACTTCCATGCCTATTATTTGCGTCTAAACAGTTTATCCCACTTGGACGTCGCAAGAACATTCTGCCACGTTGGGACAAATAACGCGAGACACTTTATCGCTCCTTCCCCAAACCCCAGTGGGGAATGAATCTGACAGAGCCGCTTTGTCCCTACTTTCTCGGCTCTACCAGAAGAGGTAGGATTGACGGGAAGAAGCTGTCGATGCCATTGGCTTCTCGCACTCCATCCTCAAGGTGTGGATCACCACAAACAAACTTACTGGCAGGTCAGGACATTCCTCACGTCTGTGTCCCGTCTCAGGAAACTCCATCGCTTCATAATTCGTGCAGAACGGGCCACAAAAACCTGGGAACGCGAGTCCAGAAGGATCGTCAGCAAAGAAGTGTCCGACCTATGAAAGGTCCCAACATCTGAGGCAGATAACACCTCTGGCTCCTTCAGGCACTATCAGTTCAACATCTTTGCTCAATTAGTCTGATAATTGGTGTAGGGCAGGTAAAAGAAGGGTGGCAAAAATGAACGAAATTCGACCAACTGGGAGTTCAAACGTGCAAATGCGGATAACTTTTTTTTGTAATTAGATGAAATCTTTTGGCAAAGCCAAAATACTGCTGAGTCTTGAATATTGTCGCGAATGTTCTGGTCTCGCAGGTTTTCACAGTATCAGCTTCTGTCTTGTTCTTTGAACCAAGCCTCGGCCTCGCAAGCTACGGTCTCTGCCACATCACTGCTAAACATAGAACTTCAAAACGTAGCTAAGTGGACGAGTTTCAGTAAGCTAATTTTAAGTCCTCAAAAATTGATATTCCCTCTCTACTGGCATTTCACGTCAACTTTATCTTGTTGAGGACTGATAACAAGAATTTTTTCTCAAAAAACCTACGAAGTTCTTACAGGAGAAAACACTCAAGCCACGGTTTCACACTCTAATTATTAAAATACAACCTTAGAAAAAATCTCTCGCACTGAGGAAAATAACATCCTAATAATAAAACATTAGGATTATTTTACTTTAGTTTAGGTCACAATCATTTGTAATATGCCATAACTTCATAAAGTGGAGTTGAAAATGCAACCTTGAATTGATGAAATGTCTTGCACTATGAAATCATGAGAGCAATGTTAAAAACCTAGGGTTACCAATACCACATGTCCGCTTGTTGGAGCACATGTCCACTTTTTCACTGAGAAGTAATTAGTCCTCTAAGCTCTTCAAAAATGCGCAAGATACCTTATTGCATTTTAAACAGTTAAAACGAAATGTGCACTCATGCTACATGATTCTTATGAAGAAATATACGTCGATTTTAAAGGTAGAAGCATATAGTGAAACCTTTGCGATAAGCATATCTCAATAATTTTTATCGAACATGTGTCAACGTTTCCGGTGACGGAAATATGGTAACCTTCAAATGAACCCATATAGCGTGTGTCGGTTCTTTGCATAAATTGTTACAACTCTTTATAAATCACAAATAAATCACCTTTATTTTTAATAAGTACCGAAAATATCGAGAAATGAACTTATTTCCGCATATGTGGCGTGACGATTGGTTGCTGATAAAACAAGGTTTTGCCTTGTAACTTTAATGTTGATCTCAAGCTCAGGTTTTTTTTAATTTGTTGAATGATGTAAATTTTCTTCGAGAGTAGAACTACTATAAGCTTTATCTCTGTTTTATACCTTTAGATTTTTGCACGCATTTGTGCCAATAACGTTTTTATCTGTGCTCTTCTTGTGACTGCCGAGGTGTTTTGTTTCCTTCCTTGGAAAGATCATTGCGATAAATGGCCCATCATCGCCTTTCTAGCCGATGTTATTTTCACGGTAAGTCGACATTGCTGGCTTTTCCAAGCCCGGAAGCCAATCTGTGTCTCGTTTCACTAGATATCTTACAGGGTCCCTTTCAAAACCCACCTGTTCATAACAAACCTGTTAATAACAAATCACGTTCATAACAGACAACGGTCATAACAAACCCATTCATAACAGATCCGTTCATACAATGGCCCTGTTCATAATAGAGCCCTTCATAACAGACTACGTTCATAACAGACCGTGTTCCTAACAGATCACGTTCTTAAGAGAACACGTTCATAACATACCATGTTCATGACAGATCATTTCGCAACAGACTACTTTCATAATAGACCATTTTATAGCAGACCACATTCATAGCAAGCCAGTAGGCTACATGACATTTTATATTACAGCAGACCTACACATATCGTGAGGTATTGCATTCATACGAGATGGTTAATGTCACCTCTAAAAACGTCTGTTTGTTTAATTGAAGACTCATGAACAGCAGCGTGAGTAGAACAGTAGCGATTCATTGATTCAGCATATTACGAAGTTCAGGTTTCTGTCGTGCTGTGAAGCAATTCTTGTTGATAAAACCATAGGATATGCTACAATGATATTTTTGTTACGTAACATAACATTACTAAGCATTTCTCCGAAGGCGTACCACATTCCACCTCCACCTGGCCGACACAAACATTAGGTACGCCGCTGGCACTCACCATATCAGACATGTGGCTGTGATAATTTTTGTCAAAACAGCAAGGAATATTTTTGACATAGCTTCACAATACATGTGCGGAATTAAGAGGCTTGGGTAATCTTCTCCTAGCTGCTGTCGTTCAGGTTCTCGTCCTTTCACGACGCACTCGGTTTATGAGGTTTTGTGTTCACAAGCGCGCTCGTATATGTTACGTAAAAAACGAGCTTCATAGTACGATGTTTGGTGCGTAAAATTTCATTTAAATACTGTATATTTACATGTTCTTCATGTTGTGTGTTTTCATTGTGACCACTCCGGTGTTAATTTAACTACCGTGTACACAAAGTTCAATATAACATACTATTCTGTGTGATGACGAAACCCGCGTTACTGAAGCGCCATTTTTAAAAAAGCAGCATAAACTAAACAAGACCAGGAAAGGCGAAAATATTTTTGTTAATAAATCATGTTTTTATTTCCTGCTATAGTACCCATGCACTCGCGTTCGTCTTGCCGCAAACGCCACAAACTTTCCTCTCAGAATTTCCAAATGCATCACGGAGGAGTTGAGAAAGTTCTGATATGAAGACAGTTTTTCTGAAAATAAAACTCAAAAGGACTTCATCGCGGAAATTTGCTAAAGCTTCAGTCGCGGAATTTTAGCTAATGCTTTTTCCATTAGATACCCCTGTCCTTTTCCAAAGACACCATCAACGTCCAAGCTCCTGTTGTTACAATCGATCTCGTTATTTCCCTTGCTGTAGTAGGCTAGTATTTTATTGCATTCCTTGCACACTGCTCTCTAGTTTTGCACATACGCTACTTTGAACAAAATCTTCTGCAGGTTTTTCGTTTAGGACTAAACAGATGTTGCTACTTACCCAATACCTCTACTTTCGCGAATACAGTATTGTGCCTGTGGGCAAGAACTTACCAGTTATTTCGGTGGCAGAGTGGACTTCCTGAGCCAGAATGTACTGTAGTTTAATTTTTTAGCTTTGTGCAAACCACGTGGTGCAAACATTGCTGAAGTTATGAGATATGCTCACGTCAGGGATAACTAGAACACTGTTCTAGATATCCCTGACCCATATAAAATAAACGATGGCAGAAACAAGTGCAAAAGAGACAAAAATATGTCAATTTTTAAATAAAATCAATCAACATGAAACAAACTACTGATTTTCATTGCAGGGGCCATATCATTGCATTTCATTGCAAAACGGGGACCAGGGGCATCTGCTTCGTTTGTCACACCCTTTAATTCGGCCCCGGTTATGTACGTGGTCTGTCATGAACATAAGTTTGTATGCAGGCTTGTTATGAACAGGTGGGTTTTGATAAGGAACCTTGTAAGACCGACATTGATGCGGAGGCGTTTAAATCATACCCACAGTGTTCTTGGCCGGGCCATCCCACAAGGGTCTTATGGCTGTGGCAACCCGGAAACGTATTTACTTTATCTGGACATTTTGCACATTCTTTGCCATGCCCACTTCTTTATGGGTTTGATCCCACCAATGATAGAACCCGTTGCGACTCATCAATTTTTCGCTCTGTTGTGAGGATCATCCAGAAAATTTCCTTGTTTGTTTATGTCAACATTTTCCTACTCATCTTCATCACACCATCAGAAATCGAGTCAGAAGCAGCTATTCAAGTCAAAACTTCAAACCATTAAAAAAATATTGACAAATTTTCAGAGAGCACCTGCTGAACAGTCTAAGATTTTTATGCATTTTGACATCTACAGTGTCGGTCACAGAAAAATATTTTAAAATAAGTTATGCAAATAACCTCAAGCTCATTTTTACCACTCTGGGAGTCAAAAAATGTACCTGACATTTTCGATCGAACGTAAATTAATTATATCCCGTTTTGCCATGACTGGAAACAAGTTGTGATAAAACTGAAAGATGGGTCTGATGTCTTCGACCCAGGAAGGACAGGTTTTCCGCATGACTGACGCTGGCAAAGAGCTGAAAGGAAATTTGAAATGCATTGGAAAAAACTTGAAAAAGTAGGTACGTTTGTTCATTCAGTATGTTTTCAATTGACTCCAATTGCACAAATATTAAATTGGAATTAGATATCCAAAAAGTTGCTCTTCCGCAAAAAATGACAGCTGATCATTCAAAGCTCAAATTGCTAGTAATAAGTTACAGTACTTCAAAAACGAGTGAAACAAATTCATGGCATCGACAACTGTTATCGTAAAACTTGTTTTAACCAAAGGTAGTATTACGTTTCAATTACAACAAATAATGAAAACACAAAACCTCACAATTTTTTATTTCTATTTTTGCCTAAGCATGCAAATGTACCTCATTTACCTGAAAACTTTAATCGCAAAGACATATGTACAATATACAGCATCCAAATTGCATTGCTTTAGTGCTTCAGAATACATCAAACCTGTTGCAGGACCAAACATGCCGCCATCACCCATGCTCACAGCTTTTCCGTTGCGATCAGTGTATTTCATTAGCAAAGCAAGGGGATAAACCTGAAGAAACGAAATACGGTAAGAATAAAAATAAGCATAGGTATGCAAAGAGTACCTGGATTGATTTTTCGAAAAAATGCTTACAGAATCAACTAAACATTTGACAGTAAAATAACAGAACAATGACAGTAGCTAAAAGCCTAAAAATGTAGACTCGTTTACAATCTTGGAATAAGTGAAAACGTTCCCCAAAGTATTCTTCCTCTAGCTGAATTTAACAGTGTAGGCGTGGACCTCAGCATAGTTTCAAAGTTGTGTTTCCTGCATCTTCTGTGTCTGTCTACTCGTGAATTATTCATTTTGCTGCCAAGTAGAGTTTTCGCGTACTGAAGGAGTGGCCTTTCAACTTTCACCGTTTCATCTTGGTTATGGGAATACGGTGAGGGATGCCAGGCGGCCTCCCAAGCATTGTGGAAATGAAATTATCGAAGTCAGACAAATTAAAGCAAGGTCTATGGTACAAAGTTTTGGCATAATTATTTTTTTTATTCATGTTTTCAAATGCACAGAACAAAAGCAGCTGTATTTGGAAGTTCGAGAAGATGAAAAGTGTTTTTTCGAAACCTCAACACATCAAAAAGCTTTTTCCTATTTACCAAACTAGGAATTCGGATTCTGGGTCTTGTTGAATACAAAAAACTTCCGAATCAGATTAGATGTTAACATGAAATAACTAATTTGGTGCAACACACCTGTCCATCAAGTCCACATTTTCGTGGAAAACCAATGTTCCGCAAAACTTTCACGCTTAACCTTGCCAAGCCATTTCTGTCCGTAGTCGCTGGAGAGCTGAAGAGCAAAGCGTTTTTTGGTCTTCCAATAAATACATCACAGGGGTTCTGAAATGAAAGCGCAACCATTAGAGATGCAGATGCTGGTCAATTTATTTCTACTAAGTATGCCTTCAAGAGAAAGTCGGAAATATTGGCGTATTGTATCATTTGCAAATAAGTTGTAAGGTAGGCTAACAGTTTGTGTACGGGGCAACATCGTCAGACACTCCCTTGTCAGTCACAGAATTGATCAAACTGTTATATTGTTTTTGTGCCTCATTATTTTCCTAACTGGCCAAATATGTCCGCCGATCTCATTTTACTGTTGATCACTGTTTTATTGATGATTTCTAATATCCAGCATTCGTGTAAGGGCCCACCGATATATGCATATTTTGAAACGTCCTGGGATCACATACAGCGGCGGTTCGTGACTGTGATGGGGCGCCGTTCGTAAAAATATTATATCTGACGGATTTAGCACAAAAACTGCTATCTCTGTGCATATATAGCTATCTCCACACAGATTAGGCTATATCTGCGCGTAAATAGCTATCTCTGCGCAGAGGTATTGTCTCTGCGCAGATGTAGCTATCTCTGCGCAGATTTATCTATCTCTGCGCAGATTTAATTATCTCTGCGCAAATATAGATAAATCTGCGCAGAGATAGCTACATATGAGCAGATGTAGCTATCTCTGCGCATATATAGCTACCTCTACGCAGATTTATCTATCTCTGAGCAGATTTAATTATCTCTGAGCAGATTTAATTATCTCTGCGCAGAGATGGCTATCTCTGCATGCATATATAGCGCTGAAGCGTGATGGAGGAAAGCATGGTATCCTGTCTGAAGAAAAACTTGGTGTTCTGTTTCAGTAATCCAGACAAAATCTAGGCTGCTGCAAGGCATGAATATAAAGCCAGGTGGTTTCAGGTCTAAACTATACTGTTTTGATTGTGATATTCGTTTGTGTAGACGAAGGACTACAAAAAACTTGGGATGGTGGTCTCAGTGCTAGTGACATTTTTGCTCAAAGTTTTAAAGAAGGTCTAGTCAATTGTGAAGTCCGACCATTCCAACTGTTCTCACCAGGCGCAGCTCACCGCTTCTTAGCGCCTTCAGGTGCAAAAAGCGAATGCTCTCACAGAAAGAGCGCGTTGAAAGCGAAGTGCTCGCTTGGAGACGAGCACTGTATTGCAAAGCGAAAAACGCTGTCATAGATAAAGCGCATGGAAAGGAACTGCTCAGTTAGGCCTTCTTGCCCGAAAGTAACGTCGAAAACACGCATCACCTTGTAGCATTATCACAATAAACCCTACTGCTTCGAGAATCAAAGAAACGAAGTATGCATACGTTCTTACATGTAATAAGCTACAGTAGTTAGTTCTTACTTAAAATAACCAGCATTCCTGCACTGAATTGCGAAGTTCAGGTGCGAGATTTAAAGCAACGCAAGCTGCAAACGTAATGCAATACGTCATGTCTAAAGAAAAATTTGTTCTTCTTTGTCAGCGATCCTGGCAAAAGCTAGGCTACTGTTTGGCGTAAATACACTGGGGTTGTTTAAAGCAAGATGCTTTCAGGTTTAAGTTAAGTTTGTTTTTGTTATAGTATTGGTTTTTGTAGACGATGGATGGCAGTCAACTTATGGTGGTGGCCTTGGCATCATTTTTTTCGCCAAGTTTCAGTTCTGTCATTGCCGTTGCCAAACACAGTTAGCCTATTGTTAGAAAGTGTCCTCCATTGTTGCGTGCCTGATGTTTACTGCCAGCGCTGCACGTGGAGTGATTTTAAATTGCGAACTGTGGGCCTAAAGTCCAATCTACGCTGAAGAGTTTCCAGGAGTAGCCGTGCGCGATTCTTTGTTAGTTTTATTGAGCCCAGGATTTGCCGTGTCGAGCCGTGCACGAGTGCGGAATTACCCGGCGTAACAAAACAAACTGAATTGTGTGCGGCTACTCCTGGAAATTCTTCAGCGTAGATTGGACTTTAGACCCACAGTTCGCAATTCAAAATCACTCCACGTGCAGCGCAGGCAATAAACATCAGGCGCGCAACAATGGAGGACACTTTCTAACAGTAGGCTAACTGTGTTTGGCAACGGCAATGACAAAACTGAAACTTGGCGAAAAAAATGATGCCAAAACCACCACCATAAGTTTACTGCCATCCATCGTCTGCAAAAACCAATACCATAACAAAAACAAACTTAACTTAAACCTGAAAGCATCTTGCTTTAAACAACCCCAGGGTATTTACGCCAAACAGTAGCCTAGCTTTTGCCGGGATCGCTGATAGAGAAGAACAAATTTTTCTTTAGACAGGACGCATTGCATTACCTTTTAATTTAATTTAATTTATTTGTTTGTGAGCAGACACGAAGTCCATAGCATGAACACACACTCTGCAGAACGTAGGTTCATAAAAACAGACATAACAGAACGTAGTACAAGGCATTGAAGCCCTTGGAATCACAGGGTTACAGACACTTTTTGCAACTGCATTGATGACAGAACCGTAGGGTTACAGACACATTCCTAACGCTATTATTAGAAACACGTAACACTTGTTACAGCAATACTGCGGAGTAGGGCGCTAATTCCTAAATTGGTCTAGTTTAGGTAAAATGCAAAAGCATTGTGGCTTGCCATGCCATCGATCAAACAGACACTGCAAAGTTCGATCGCTCATTCACAGAGTAAAATGCGATTATAGTGTTCAAAGAATAGTGATGAGTACAAACAATCTGACTGCATCAAAGCATGTAACCATACGTTGTTACGTTTGCAGCTTGCGTTGCTTCAAATCTCGCACCTGAACTTCGCAATTCAGTGCAGGAATGCTGGTTATTTTAAGTAAGAACTAACTACTGCAGCTTGTTACATATAAGAACGTACGCATACTTCGTTTCTTTGATTCTCGAAGCAGTAGGGTTTATTGTGATAATGCTACAAGATGATGCGTGTTTTCGACGTTAATTTCGGGAAAGAAGGCCTAATTGAGCACTTCTTTCCATGCGCTTTTTCTATGACAGCGTTTTTCGCTTTGCAATACAGTGCTCGTCTCCAAGCGAGCACTTCGCTTTCAACGCGCTCTTTCTGTGAGAGCATTCGCTTTTTGCACCTGAAGGCGCTAAGAAGCGGTGAGCTGCGCCTGGTGAGAACAGTTGGAATGGTCGGACTTCACAATTGACCTTCTCTAAAACTTTTTTTAAAATTGACCTTCTTTAAAACTTTGAGCAAAAATGTCACTAGCACTGAGACCACCATCCCAAGTTTTTTGTAGTCCTTCGTCTACACAAACGAATATCATAATCAAAACAGTATAGTTTAGTCCTGAAACCACCTGGTTTTATATTCATGCCTTGCAGCAGCGTAGATTTTGTCTGGATTACTGAAACAGATCACCAAGTTTTTCTTCAGACAGGATACCATGCTTTCCTCCGTCACGCTTCAGCGCTATATATGCATGCAGAGATAGCTATCTCTGCGCAGAGATAATTAAATCTGCGCAGAGATAGCTAAATCTGCGCAGAAATAGCTAAATCTGCCCAGAGATAGCTATAGATGCGCAGAGATAGCTATCTCTGTGCAGAGATAATTAAATCTGCGCAGAGATAGCTAAATCTGTGCAGATATAGCTATATTTGCGCAGAGATAATTAAATCTACGCATATATAGCTAAATCTACGCAGAAATAGCTATATCTGCGCAGAGATAGCTATCTCTGCGCGGAGATAGCTATATATGCGCAGAGATAGCAGTTTTTGTGCTAAATCTTCTCAGATATAAAATTTTTGCAAACAGCGCCTCACAACTGTGATTCGTGCAGGTGCTGCAACTCCTCTCAACAAAGATTTTATATATATTAAAAAGCATCAGGTTTTCCACAGCAGCGCCGGCTGTTATGACGAGGGCCACCAAACGTCAGTAAAGTCAAATATTTTCTGCCTTTTTTAAAGTTCATGAAACGTCCACAAAAACAATTTCATGCTGATACCATGAGTGACTCCAAAGATATTAGGTCAAGAAAACGTGAAAGTTGTCTTTAGGTCAAAATTTCTTCTAGCACAGTTTTTTCTCTTGGTCGATATTTTATTATAGCTACAGCAACAAATATTGACATGCTTTTGCAAGTTTACTTGATATCCTGAGATACATTTTGCGACTTCTGACATAATAATGGTATTTTGCCCACTATAGGACGATTGAAAGTACGCTACGAGTAGTAGTTGTTGATGTTGAAGTATAACAAGGTAAAACCTTCTCGGTAACCTCAGGAGATTTAATAACACTGGATATTTCTTTTGCGCATTTGGATTGATTTTCGTCTAAGGTTTGTTACCTCTTGTTTCGTTGGGTCTTTCATACTTTTGAGTTTTGTTTCATTTCAGGAGAAATAATATTTTTCACCTTTTGGTTTGATTTCTAATATAAGCTTTGTATCCGCGTTTCAATTGCAAGCGCAGGAAATTCTTAGGTCAAAATGAAATCAAAATTTGTAAACTATAAAGACAAAATTTAAAGCTTTCAGGTCAAAAAATTGGTTGCCCTGGTTGTGACGTATCACATTTTTCTTCCGACGATCCAGTTGTGAGACTTCCGCATACTGTATTGCTATGTTGCAGTGACATGCTGTGTGGTGAATAACTAGCGTGGCATTTGTATCTTTGAAGTTACAAGCACACATCATAATCCGACGCAAATAACAACATTCAGCTTGTTGCTGACTGATCCACTGCATTCTGCCTTTATCCCACACGCATAGCATTCCAATCACAGTCATTCAACAAAAATTAACGTTTGTTTTGCCCCGCCGTGGTGATGTGAAGAACGTCACAATTTACCAACTGTAATTGCCCCAGTCGTATTGACTCATTTTATGACGAGCACTCGCACAGTAGTCACAGGCTAGGGTTCCCACAAATGCAACTCCAAAAATCCCGAGAACAGTACAAAACCTCCCTTTTTCGCATAAAAAATCTTTGAATTTGTGTTGGTGCAGCATAAAATCAGAACACCATCATCAATGGTCAAAATAGAATCAAACACGATTTGCGAAATAAACTGAAATGATTCATTTTAAACATTTTCAAACTGTTCCGAAAATTCCTGAAAAGCCCTTCTAAAACAGGGCCAAAAGTTCCAATCTAGGGACAAAATCCCTAAAAGTGAGAGCACTGCCATAGACGCATCGGGGGCTTATCGTCCTTATCACGTGACCAAATAAAACAATCCGATTCGACTACGGTCACAAGAACTTCAGCAGTGCTGTTACCGTGAAGGGCATAATAACCACTACCTTCTTTTTTCACTTTACTTTTCCGCCGTCTAGTATAAAAATCCACACCAAATGTAATAATCACTGCAAGCAAGCCTCATCAATCTAATAGAATGTGTCATATCACAGTGCACTGTAAAGGTTCAGAGCCTACAATTCAAGTACGCTGCCACTGGCTCTCCCGAATCACCAGCACTAGGGTAAAGAAATTGATTCCACTGCCCTTCACAGGCAGTGCACTTGCCATCCCGACGCTGCGGAAACCACAGCTCCAGATCGCAGTTCCAGGCTGTGCTTAACCCTTTAGAGACGGCCCGTAGACCCAGTGAATACGTTTTCATGATGTTTTGAAACGTTTGTCCACTTACCATAATAAAACCATAATTACTTTTATTTTTTCAAATTTTACTTTACTTTGTTTTTTTATTATGTCTCCATTTTGGGAACGTTAGGGTCTACAGCTACTCAAAAAACATAAACTTGACAGCGTTTCTCTCCGGCAAAATTAATTAAAAATTTCTTGTATTTCTTTATTAAGTCGAGTATTTACTAGCGTTTGGATTGACTTTCTGTAGATTGCTCTTCAAACATATGTTCAGGCCCGTAACCAGGAAGCCCCCTGCAAAATGTTTCGCCCACCCTGGAAAGATGTGTTGAGCATAGGTCAAAAAACTGGACATAGTTTAAAAATTTGGGCCCCTCTCAGAAAACTCTTCCCTGCCCCCGGTGTCCCAAGCTGGTTGCGGGCCTGCATATGTTACACATAAAATATGATGGCTTACTTTTTACAACATGAAAAAGCCAAAACACCAATTGCAGAAAACAGCCGCGTATGCCAGGGACTCGAGAAAAGTTAAGAAGACCACCTCGCTGTGTGTGGAACAGTGTACTGCATTTCTTATGGAGTCTCTTTTCAAATTTGCCAGATTAAGGCCTAGTGTTTTTTTTGGCAGAAAACACATCTTGCGAGACAGATTTCAGTGTAGGTTTCACGCCGTCGTTTCTTACTGTTGTGTCGCGCTGTAGTGTAGGGCCACCCAAACGGAGCCTTGCTTCTGCTTTTACCACGTACCTTGCGATTTCTCTTCGAAATTGGCGATGAGTGGTCTTAGTGCGGTGGGCATTGCTGTAAAACCGAAAATCCGCAACAACAGAAAGATTCAGACTGTTGCTAAATAAGTTCCACCAACACTTCCGTGATCGCAGTCGCGGTTGGTATGATGACAACATACGATCGCACACATCCATACCGCCCATCCCTTGATTGTACATCTTCACGTGTGGCTGTTCTATCGCTCTTCTGTGTTCGTTTTTTACCCGTCTTTCTGTTTTGTTGATAGGTGTCAGTCAAATAGCGGCTGCCAATCGTGACTTGACAGTTATCGTTCCATCTCACACAAATAACACTGCCATCTGAACGCTAATCGTAAGATCCTCTAGGCTGTTTCTTACAGTCCTTGTTTGCAATCAAAGGGCAGCGTCCAATTCGATTTTCTCTAATTGTAGCCTACCACAGGCTCTGGTATCTTTGGCAGCCAGGTCACATAACAACTGGTGGCTTGCAAAAAAAATATCGAAGAAAACTGAATGTTGTTTATCACTGCTTACTGGACTAAGTATGGTGGACACAACATATAGCCCTAATGAGGTGGTTATCCGAGTATCTTTTCCACAGTAGGCCTATATATCCAAGTTATGCGGAAAACCGTGAACACTACACAGCATCAACATTTTATATCCAAATTGCACTGGTTTTCCTTTCATAAAGTGTTTAACGCTGTGAAGACCTCGATACGAACCGCTGATTCATCTATAGGCTTAGATTTTTATGAAATACACCAAACAGTTGACAGTTGGTCTTCAGTTTTTCTAGCAACGGTAATGCTTGTGCAAATTTGGAGGAGGGTTAATTTTTATTGTCGTGTGCATGCAGTAAGACTGTTTGGAGGCCAAGAGACAGAAGATTCGACGACCGCTACAAAGATGCATCACTGAAACCCTCACCCAGCACAGTGAACACCACCCCCACATACACACAAGCCGTGGTTACACACTAAATATTAAAAATGTTCAGGAAGAACACTATTTCAGAAAAAATGCAAGTTTGAAGGACTTTTATTTGTTTGATTTCGCCTAAATTTACAAGTGATCTTATTTTTTGCCCATGGCTGTAGCACTCCACTGTCATGCTGGTTATCCTGGAAAGTAATTTCTCTATATATCTGTAACGAAATAGATTGGTGCATGTGACAAACTCTTTTCACATCTGTCCAACAACGAACTAAATCAGCAGCGCTCTAGTGTGAAACAAGAATGAGATTAAAAGTTACTTCAATATTGTCCTATTATTGACCGTCTGTTGCCAAACATGGATATTTCTGTACTGTGTAGAACCAACGTTCCCATTTTGGGAACATCGTTTTCAAACTCTTTGTGAGGAAAGAGATGGGCGCAAAATTGAAAACTAACGCTTGGATCACTGAAATAGAACTATAGAAAATATTTTCATGGCACATTTTCATGAAATTTTTTCGACCTTACAATAAACAAACAGAGATTAGTTTGGCCAACCGAAAAACTACGTTATGGCTGAATATGTTGGCTATAGAAACAAAACAACAATTTGGATTTCATGAAGTGGGTGTGTTTTTAATAGCACCAACCTAGAAGAAATTTCAGAAGAAGACTGGATGCACATTTTTAATCCAAGAAAGAGTTGCAAGCATTTAAAAACATGTTTCCCACGTTGGTTTCTAAAGGGTTAAAAGACAGGCCACAACCCTTCCAATGCTTGGCTATAGAGACACCGGCGTTGCAAGTGCCTTCTCCACCTCCAGAGTCTCCAATCGTCTCACACGTCCAGAGTCTCACACCTCCGAGCGCCGTCTCACACCTCCAAACACAGTCTCACACCTCCAGACTTTTGTCATTTGCAGTACTTTCCTTATTATTAAACCAAATTATATCTAATATTTATATTTGTGCATAAAGTTTTGGGAAAGGAGGACACATTGCCAACTCTTCTTGTTAATGCAAATTTAAGTATCAAATGAAACAACAAACTGACCTAAAACGACAATTACCGCGAGAATAGGAAGTGCTGCACTTCCGCAGTGCCTTCATACGGGCCGTCACTGGCACATGCAAAGTGACCTGTTTGTGTGCGCAAACCTACATTGGTCAAATTAAGCGTAACGTCATCAACTGATTGAAGGAACACACAAAGTTCCCAGACTTGTATCATTACATTAAGCAGAATTTTAGGGACGTTGTCATTTCGATGGCCCAGAAATTTTGGTTTCAGCTGAAAACTGAAACACCTAGTACTTCAGCAATATGTCTCCACAATGGTGACGTAGTCGAATCAATTCGCATATTGTTTGAATAGCATGTGTAATCTAACTGAAATAGATTTTACCAGAGATTACAAAAACAAGGTGCTTTCTGTTTCAACAGAAGAAACTTGGTGTTTCGCATTATTTAGATACGACATCAATACTTTTTTTTCTAAGGCCATCATGTACAATAGTTTAGTTTCACTTTTAGTTAAAAAGATAAAAATGAAACTGAAACGTGGTCTGCTAAACAAAAACTGAGGCAGAAATGTTGTACAGTATCATAAGGCAAGCAAAGGAAATTTGCATCAATACAAAACAAGGTGGTTAATTGTAGACAAGACTTTCAATGTAAATCAACACCTTTTTACTACAAGCATCGTGAGAATAGCTCCGTTTAATTGATTCCAATCGAACTTTAACACCTTTCAGGGGTCTTCCAAAACTTGTGGTTAACACCGGGACGCTCCACGTTTCTCCTCTGCTCAAACGTGTAGTCCAATGTTTCATAGGCTGTAATTTCAATATTGAACTGAAAGCGTTTGTGCTATCAAAACAAAACCAAGTAAAAAGTCGTGCAATTTTACACAGATGCGTCTGCTAAATCAAAAACACCACAGCAGATTCCGTACGAAGTTCAATATGGATGTAAATCTTATTCGTATATAGACCACCTTAAAATTTATTCCGTGAACTTGTTCCAGAGCTAACAAGTTGCAGAAATCTTCACTGGAGTTCATGGCGAGTGGACAATGTTGGGGAAAGAGATCACAAAGTTTATAAGCAATCTTCTTTGTCTTGGTCATGTACTCGCCTTGCAGTGACGAACGATTGACCAATCCAATGCGAGAACGTGACATCCAGTCAATATTATCATCCGTTATCCAGCGTAGTGAAACTTCCTTTAACCCTCCGAAATCTGTGTACCTGATAAAGTCATTTAGTAATCTAAGTGAGGTTCAAAATCAACGAAAGTTTCAACATGAGGTATTTTGTGTGGTATCAATTCCACAGTTTGAATGACGAAACGCAAGCAATCATTGTCCAGTAACAAAGCTCAATTATTTCTAAATGTCAGCAAAGCTTCTAATTGTACCACTAGATTTTATCATCAATCAGTTTTGATTTTACAAGGTCAGCTAGCATATGGTAACCATAACCCAATTTTCGCCAGTTTTTTCAGATATTTAAAAAAGTCACTATATGTAAGATCTTAGTGTCTGATTCTTTGCTGGAAAAAGATTCCTTTCGGCAGAAAGTGATCTGTTACGAAGGAAGAATTGGCACATATAGATTGTCGTCGCCCATTTGTGGAAAGGATCGATTCCATTCACTGTCTTTATTTTGTTACGCCTGGAAATACTTTGGAATCCTTTATTTACCACATTATGGATTACAAGTGCATACAGTATGTTCAAAAGCTGTTTTCATCGATGTTTAGAGTGGAATATAATATTACCTCCGAATAAGGGTATTCGACCTTCTCCTTAACAACAAAGAAGAAGAATTTTTAATCCGCTGACTACCTTGCACAGGACCGAGTTTGCTAGAACACTTTTGGGGGAATGAAATTTTTGTTTGCGTTTCGATGACGTCACCATGTTCACTCAATCGTGGTACGACCTTTTGTTATATTGTCAAAATGGGGAGCAAATTTTGGAAATCATATTTTGCGGATAGGGTTACCAGATGCGATTTGTAAACATAGCGGCTATTTTCTTAACAGTGGATAGATGTAGGATGTAGGCTTTGTTGTAATTCGTAAGTGCTTATTAAATGGTACGGGATTCTCAAATAACATTTTGTAAAAAACGCTTTTTTGAAAATGCATTTATTTTTCGTATAATTTTTTTTATTTCACGAAGCTCCCAAAATACTTGGTGTGGAAATTTTCAAACTGTTTATAAACGTATGCTTTGTGAGCAGAATCTATAGCCCTATGCCAAACATTAGCACAATAACCGGCGTTTTCTTACTCCTAAAACCCTTTTTACATGTTGCGTATCAATTTCTGAAGTGAACATCTCTCTGTACAGTTTCACGTTATTAGCTCTTCTGTGGTATTGCTTGTATGAACACCATAGCACAAATAATAAGTTATTGCGTGCAACATTCATTTCAGTTTGCAACAAAGATTTTATAGCTCACGTGGAACTCTTCAAAACTCTTCATAAAATTTCCCACTACCTTCTGGACCACTGAGGCTGGCTGAGAGATGGCCTCCCGGTTGATTCGCTGGCTTTGGGCTAATTATAGCGCGCTTACGAAATAGTGTGCCTGTTCAATGCAGCTAGCGTGTTTGTGAAAGTGAAGTGATTGCTATTCTAATTTCAAAGATTAACATTCCATGTTAGTACTGCAAACGACAAATATCTTAATGTCATCGAAAACTTAAGAGAAACCAGGCGTACGCAAAATTGTTGTTATTAGAACACTGCTTATTAAAAACAGAGTCTTTGCCATTGGCGGTGGTACAGCAGTAATCGAGTTAAAACTTTCTCCGAGAGAATAATCTTTGTACATTTAATGACTTTAACGATGAAAAATGCTTTGTACCAAACGAAACTTAAGAAACACTCAATCAACAAAAATTGTTCCTCAAATTTTCATCTCCAGTTATCACCCAGCATTGTTAAGGAGGATGATAGGTGCCTTCCCGTGGCCCTCCTGTACGACATTGCTTGATATGTCAAGCAAACCTGGCAACATGAGAGCAACCACTGCTACTGGATGCGTTCGTCATGGGGTGGTTCAATTTCAGGGCGCGGCAGCAGAAATGCTGCCGAAGACCAACGACCCAGCATACTCCAGCTGAACCGAGGGGCTTACCGCAGACAAGATCTCTGTCATTGAGCAGCTAACCTATAAGAACAAGGCCTTCATCATCGTCCTACAGGAGACCCACTGCACAACTGCAGATAAGTTAGTGATTCCCAACTTCTCACTAGTTGGGTCAGTCCTAAGTAGGAACCACGGCCTTGCCACGTTTGTCCACGAGCGGTTGGAGGTCGATCAGTCTCCAGAACAATCAGAGACTGGGTGCTTGTGCGTAGACGTTGCAGGATACAAGATCATTAACGTCTACAAACCTCCACGCTCGCGATTCACATCAACGGCGATCCCGACGTTCCCACACCCCAGTCTGTATGTTGGTGACTTCAACCCTCAACATGTCAGCTGGGGTTACAACAAAACATCTCCTGACGGTAAGAGCCTGGACTCCTGGGCAACATCCAAAAACCTTAGTCTGTTATATAACCCAAAAGAAATAGCCAGCTTCTTGGAACGTTGGCACCAATCCAGACCTGGCCGTCGCGAGTTTTGGCCAGGACAGCCGACTGACGGACAGACGTATCCTAGGAAAGTTTTCGCGGTCACAACATCGGTCTTCCCTTATAACGCCAACGAAGCTCAAGGTTCCTGCCCACAGCGATCTGGTGAAGCGTTGGAACTTTGTCAAGGCTGATTGGAAGCTCTTTTGCCTTTTCACAGAGATGAATCCGTTGAGAGGTTGCCACCTCCGGACACGAGAGTTGAGAAAATATTTTCAAATTTTCACTGCGGCAATGCCGCAAAAATGTTGAAATACATAAGACCAATGGCCTAGCAGCTGCACTGCAGGCTAATAAAACCAATAAGACATTTTGGCAGAAAGTCAACGACAAAAAACAGACCTCCATCACTACCAACATTGGTGGGTGGAGTAAATGGTGATTCAGAGATTGTTACAATGTGGAAAGACGATTTCAAGGGAATATCAAACTCTGAAAACTCTTCCAACGTGTCTACAAAGTTTGTGGAACATAGCATAGACTGCAAGGAGAACTATCTGGGTACTGAAATGCCCATGTGTTCATGGGCGTCCGCAGAAATTTTTCCAGGGGGGGCAACGTCGAAATTTTGCTTATCATTTTCAAGTTCCTGAGGATGCAATGTAAATGGACGTTCACAAAACGCTTTACCCTTTCTACACCGCAACGAAAATGCTCCATGTTACGATATCAGTCAAAAAAATGCACTTCGTTGGAAGCAATACCAAGGTATATTGTGATAATTTAAAATTTACACAGTACGTCATCTTAAAGACCAACAGTAGAATAATCCGCTCGCGACTTTCGCAACCCGCCTCTGCAGGCAAAGGAGGGTACATGAGTGAACCGCAAGATAATCACTGCCTGACACCATAATTGTGAACCGGGCTCTTGTGCAGTGTGAGTGTCATACAAGAAAATTATCTGCCATTGCAAGATTTTTTAATTCAATTAATCGGAATTAAGCTGCTGATGTCAGGTTTTCTACAAAATTTTGTATTATCACTTCAAAAAAACACAGATTTAACGCACTCTTTCATAATTAAACCTACACACCCAAGTCGACTGAAAAAAGCAGATCTGGGTCGAAAAACCCCGCAGTGGGAGCCCTGCATGGTCACATGCGGAAAACACCAACATCCAAACGTTTAAAGATTTATTGCCGTGTCATTGTTACGCAATAAATGCCAACAACAGAGTAATCCGCTACAAAGTTTCGCAACACGCATCTGGAGGCAAAGCAGAGGTCATGACTGAACTGCTATCTCATCATTGCATGACACCAGAACAGTGAACCTGGCTCTTGCGCAGTGTCAGTGTCATACCGCCAAATAAACTGTGATTGTAACAATTAAATCAATTTATTCGGAACTTAGCTGCTTACTTCAGGTTTTCTAGAAATTTTTTATTCTTAGTCCCGATTTCCAGGGGGGAATGCCCGTTTTGCCCCCCTGCAGACGCCCATGCATGTATTCTCTTGTTTTGCTGAGATCACTTCTTCAAAAGCTGCCCCTGAAAAAGGCACCGGGGCCTGATTTTGTTTCTGCAGAGCACTTGCTCTATGCAGGTGAATCTTTACGCTTTTTTGTGTTACTGTTTTCTTTACGTTACTGTTTAATAAGTGCATTGTTCGCGGTTTTGTACCCGATTCCTGCTTAGACACAACAATAGCTCCCACATGCAAAAACAAGGACGAGAATATCACTGACACAGCAAATTACCGACCTGTGGTAGTTGCCACAGTGGTGTCAAAGCTACTTGAACACTTCACATTATCTATCACAGTGGTTCTGAACCTTTTTTACATATCTTACCGTTCTTTTCAATCAAGATTACCAGATTTACCCCCAATATACTCAATGGTGCTCATTTATTGAAAACACGAAAGTAACAAACTACTACAGTTGAGAATGATTTATAAAAATATGCATTGGCTGCAATTTATGGTTCAGCAATTTACCCCCTTGGAAGATGAAATTTACCCCAGGGGTAAATTTGCCACAGGTTAAGAACCACTGATCTAGCATCTTTCCTTTCCTTGGAACCACAGACAATCAATTTGGTTTTAATGCTAGACATGGTATTACTGATCAATGTCCATTCTTATTGAAGCAAACTGCTTCAAACTTCGCACATTATGGTTCATCAGTGTTTTTTTAGCTGCCTCAAAAGCATTCGATCGAATATTCCACATGAAATTATTTGAGAAACTGATTGAAAGGAAGGCGCCAATGTATTTTGTTCGGCTGCTGAAACATTGGTACAAGGAACAAACGATGCAAATAAAATGGGGCAAGCATTTGTCTGATCCGTTTCATGTTACAAACGGGGTAAGACGAGGGCAAGTATTACTTGTTTGCTGTATATTTAAATGATTTATCCACTGAACTAAACAAAATTAAAACAGGATGTTATGTTGGTGAAGTCTTATTAAATCACCTGATGTTTGCTGACGATATTTGTGTGTTCTGTCCAAGTGTACGAGGGTTGCAAAGTATACTTGATGTGTGTCAGGCTTAGACAGAGTCGCCAGGAATTAATTTCAACTGCAGCAAAACTGTTTGTATGGCTTTTAAGACTAACAGTGCAAAAAGCACAGTCACCTTATAAAATCTGTTAACCACTACAAATATCTGGGAATTGTACTCCATGCTGAGCTCTCACATGACAAAGACATTCAGAGACAACTGCGATATCAATATTGTGCAACAAACAAGCTGCGAGCCTTTTTCCCGGTGCTCAAATACAGTTGAAAATGTAGTATGTACTTTTTCGTTCCTTTTGTACGTCCATGTATGCATTACAACTATATGGTGTAATTTCAGGAAGGAAAGCATGCAGAGATTGCGTGTGGCATATAATTTTGGATGCAGAGCTCTATACAACCTTCCCTGGAAAGCGAGTGTTAGAAGTCATCAGGTTCATTGAAACATTCCAACATTTTGCGCACCAGTAAGAAAAAACAAGTACTTGTTTCTCGAAACATGCACGAAATCTAACAACGTATGGTTGCGTGCTTTGATGCAGTCAGATTGTTTATATTCGTCCTTATTCTTTGAACACGACAACCGCGTTTCACTTTTTGCCTGAGTGTTCGGACATTGCAGTGTTTGTTCGTTTGAGGATGTCACAACGCATTCCTACTTTACCTGGCCTCGCACAGTTTAGGAATTAGCGTCCTACTCTGCAGTAGTGTTGTACCAAGTGTTACGGGTTAGTGAACAATAGTGTTAAGAATGTGTCTGTAACCCTGTGGTTCTGCCTCCATCGCCGTTACAAAACGTTCTGTTAAGTAAGCGTCTGCAACCCTGTGATTCAGCCTCCAAAACCGTTGCAAAATCGTCTGTTTTGTACGTTTTTATCAACCTGCATTGTGCAGAAGGTGTGTGTTTGTACTACAGACTTCGAGTCTGCGGGCAAAAATGCATTACATTACAGACTGATTTAGTGAGTCATGTTGCTAAGCTCATGCCGCATAATCTCTCCTAGCTGCATTGTAAAACAATCTCTTTGGCTAAAATAAAATACAAGATTCAAGAAAATATATCTCCGTGTTCAAAAACACTAGAAATTATAGTGCTGTCGGAAAATTCAATTATACCCCATTTCCAGGCAATAACTTTATTACTAAAAATTCCCCAACGCACGCTGGAGACATAGGTGCTTACATAAAAATAATTTGAATTATTTTCAAATACGTGATATCCAGTTCAAAATATGTGGATGTGAAATACATGTTTTGACTTATTGAATAGTACGAAGCATCAGAAACAATTGTCGATGTAGTGTACAGGCACCCCCAATACAACATAGATTAGTTTTCTCATGAAACACTAGCAAATTGCAAACAACAATTAATTATCAACACTATATACCGGGGCGATGTTCAAGTGGTGTCGGAGTTGCAGGTGCAGAGGTTTATTTGTCGAAAACTTGGGCAAAGTGTCAAAACATTTGCGTAAAGCGGTTTGGACATATTAACAATAATAAATGAAATTTTATTTATTTGTTATTAAGTGTATAAATAAAAGTTTAATATGTCATAGAAAACATATACATGTAAAATCAACAAACTGTTTCTAGTATCTTCGTGTTTTAGTATATGAGTAACTGACTCAATTTGAAGTTTGGGCAAAAAAGGCATTTCATAAAGTCCCGCGATCGCCAAAATTTTGGCGCAGGGTTTGCAACGCTATAACTTGCCAGCCGATTGAGCTACAAAGCAGTTGAAACCACCTACGGATTCAGCAAGTCTTCTAGTTGAGATTGAAAAAAAACTTTTTCGTTTTGGGTTTGGGATTTTCTGGGGGAGGACGTCACAAGTGGGGGTGTTTTCGCGTTTTTTTGCCTAGTTTACGGGGCCCTGGACGCCAATCAAATGAGCCAATTTTTTCGTTCAAGTTTTTCGTCAAAACTAGGCTACCATCCGAGTCTTTAGAGCCCTTGATTGGCTTTCTAGCATTTCTGGATCCAAAATTATCCCACAAAAACCAAACAGTGGTCAAAATTTCTACCCCTACAAAAGGAAACCTAGGTTGAATAACACCCAGTTTGGATATGGCTATAACTCGCCGCCAGAATAGACTAGAGAGCTGTTCAAGCCCTCTGAAGACTCGTGAAGACTTGTAGGTTAGACTGCAAAAAATTTTAGCTTGAGATCTCGGGTTTTTTGTTGATGTTTACATAATGAGAGGTTGTTTATGCATATTTGTTTACATTATGATGACGTCATCATCCCCTGGGAGCCGACCAATCGAGCCGATTTTGTGACTCAAAGTTTTTTTTGGATTCTAGGCTACAATTCGAGTCTATAGAGTTTGGTGGACTTTCTAGCATTTCTGTTTCAAAAGTTATGGCAAAATAAGCAGAAATTAATAAGGGGATTCACCACAAATTCCCTAGGGAATCCTTACAAGATTAGGGGTCTTTCGGCCTGAACTTGGGCACCCGAAACTCCAGGAAGTCGATCTAGGGCTCTAAAGCTTCATATTCTAGCCTAGAATACAACCAAACTTTGAGCCACTATTTTGGCTCATTGTCCGGGTGATGACGTCATAAAATAATAACCAAAAAAGCAAAACCTACCTTTTTTCTGACGACACCCACCAAAAACCCCAAACCCAAATCTCAAAAGTTTTTTTTCAGTGCAAACTACAAGACTACACGAGTCTTTCGAGGGTTTGAATAGTTCTCTAACATAAGCGTCTTGCGAGTCATCGCGGGTCGCGCAAAGCCGCCTGCGGGAGACTCATGCTTTTTCTGCAGTTTTTGGATTTTTGTGCACAACGGAGGTTTTGGGCCATAACTCTGGTTCTAGACATGCTAGAAGGTCAATTAAGAGCTCTATAGACGCGGATGATCGTTTAAATTCCAAAAAAAGTTTGATCCATAAAAATGGCTCATTGGATTAGCGCCCAGGGTCAGTTAAATGGTCAAAAATTCAAAAACATGCCTCCTTTGTGACGTCACCAAGAGAAAACCCCACAACCAAATCAAATAATTTTTTTAAATCGAAACTAGAAGACTTGCTGAATCCGTGGATGGTTTGAACAACTCTGTAGCTATAGCTGGTAGCGAGTTATAGCGTTTGAAGCGTTTTAGACCTGCGCTAAAATTTTGGCGATCGCGGGACTTACAGGGCTTGATTAATTGTACACTACTGGAATCGAGTATGTTGCAGGGCACCTACTTCATGTTAGTAGAGTCCATGCCAGGCAAGTACAAAAAATCTCTGTTTTCAATTTTAATTAAAGTGTTAGGATGAACACTTTGCCATAGAATGTATTGCATGTTGCATATATGTCCTCAGCCAAATGTGAAGTGTGTGAATGAAAAACCTCAGAACTGTGAGGCAGATGCTTAGAGTATTGAGTCACGTGGTTTTTGACAATGTTCTTGCATAGCCCAACGTGCTTATTTAGTTGGATTATTAAAAACGAAATTTCAAGTCCCAAGTTTTTCATTTCTCATCTCAGGTTTATGGCAACACGTTCGAGGAAATTTGAATGTGCCCAAATCTGCAGAGAATTTGTACGGAGACAGTTTATCGCATACAATTTTTTTGGGAAAAATATCCTTTGAACTGCAAAAACGTTGCCTGCTCCTACACCAATGGCGATGGTACCATAAACCTATTAATGCAATAAATGACTACAGAGTACAACAATATATGGATACTTTATGCAGTCTTGGCTGCTATAACCTGTCATAAATAAACCAACCACTGTGGTAAATGAGCAGAGTCACGTACTGACCATATATAAACAAATAACTATTCAACGGATTAGAGCCTTATATTATATTGCATGATATTACTTAGCATTATTCTGTTTATTTAACTGTTAGTAAACCCCTGATTAGAAAGAGATACTACACAAAGATTCTTTAGAGATACGCATAATGTGGATATCATTGCTAGATCGTAACACTAGATTCTTGACCAAGAGCTACACGTAACACTAGATGTTTAACAATGACGTACTCAGAATGGAAGGCTACTGACACATTTGACATTAATTTAAGGTTCTTAAAGAGTCTTGCAGACACATATACCTGTTAGAAAATACACGAGAAGGGGGGTTGTTATCAACCATACAGACTACTTACTTCGTATTTCTAAAAGATTAAAACTAGTAGTAGATTTCGAAATATACAATACATTCCGAAACCATCTTACTCATGTCAAAGAACTATATAAGCGCAAATATTACAAAGATCAATTTGCAAAAACCAGTAAAAACTTAAAACGAATTTCGATGCTAATTTTAAGTACATTTTAGACAAACACAAACTTTCTGGCTATCCGCAATTGTCAAATGTTATGAAAAAATTTGCTCATCTACAAAATTATTTGCAGATGTATTAAATCATAGTTTTTTCACTTCGGCACAGACAAATCTTACTCTTATTAACTCATCTAGAACCATTGATAAAAGCGCAAAAAATATTTTCTATCACGCCAAGTGATTTATATATTTTTTTCGCCAACCACCCTTGAGAAAACATTTACAATTATTAAGGGATACTACTCGGAAAAGTCATTTGGATGTGACGATATCCCAGTGCATTTGTTGAAATTTTCAAATTGGTTACAAGCAACTCCTCTCTCAGATGCTTTAGGAAATGCATGTGTGATGAAGTCTTTCGGGACAACCTGAAAATTACTAAAGTAGTGCTATAATCTTTACGTCCAGAGATAGAGAAATTCTTACTACTGTATAACTATAGACCGATATCAGTAACAAAAGACCTGTCAGAAAGTTTTGTAGGTAAGACAAAATGATTATTTTAACAAAAACAATTTATTGAGTCAGCAATGATACAGTTTTCGCAATGAAAATTGCACATCCCTAGCCATTACACACTTATATGAAAACCTTCTCCAAAACATTTATAATAAACATACATCTTGCACCGCATGCGAGATCTAAGAAAAGCCTTCGATTCAGTGAATCACTGAGCAGTGTGTAAGAGAAAACGCGTTTAAAATAACAGTCGTATCTTTCAAAAAGAAAACAATACGTTCAAGAGGGAAACACTACATCATGTATGAAATCAATTGTTTCTATGATCTCCCAAGGCTCGATTTAAGGCCATTGAACTTTATGCTCTTTGTGAATGACTCACCCAATTAAAATCGTATGAAAACTATACATTTTTGCTGATGGTACAGTTTTAGGCCAGAGTGAAAATAATTATAAACTTCGGTTAACCGTGAAATGGCAAACGCATTTGATTGGCTAAGTGCAAACAAGCTCTCTCTAAATATTTCTGAAACAAAATATATGTTTCAATCAATCAGCAAATTTTTAATAGGAAATCGATTTCACGTAACACTACGCATCGTCAGTCCTACAACTTTATTCAAACAGAATCTCTATTTGAATAATAACGCAAAACGTAGATCTAATCACCAGAGTATGGTTTTGGATGAATGTGTTTTCTGTGTTTTATTTGCATATGTCACTTCCTTCTTCTACAAGTCTAACTTTTGCATTATGTTAGATATAGCAACTGCCCTTCTTGCAACGAAGTCGTTCTATAGTTGTATCAGCTAAACGCCGTCGGCAATGCTGTCCAAAGCTAACCAAGGTGCAAATTTATAGGTTTATTACGAGTTAACATAAACGGACATACAGTAGAAAGCAACACGTTTTTTGTCAAGGGTTAAACTGCTTGTAGGACAAGCCTACGAAATGGTGGCGGTAATGTTTTTGTACCGAATCCACCCTCATGTGAAAATCATACGCTATCAGACCAACACTAAACATCGAGCATCAAGTCTTTAAAGTGAACCCTATACGCAGAACAAATTTATTTCAAAATGTTTATGTTATCACGTTTTTCAATTTTTTTACCAACGTTCACGTTTTTGCCTACTTAGCTTTGCAATTTTTCACAGATGAACTTATACTTTGGAAATTAATCTGCAACACTTCCTAAAATCACTCACCAGTATCTTTTTTTTCTTCACTCTTCGTTCACGTAAAACATTTGGAAGCTTTTACGTTGTTTTGTGTAGTAAAAGGGGCTCTAGAAATCGGACGTAACTTGCCACACTCCCTAGCACTCAGATGGAAAATCAGTAGTTTTCCTACTCACTAAAAGTCTGTTTTCTGTTTTGTACTCGTTTCGTTAAAAAAATTGCACTTTCACAAAACTAAGCACTGCAAATACATCATCTTTGTTTTCTACTACTCGTTCAACATCCTGCTTTAGAGCAAAAACCAAAACTTTGCCAAATACCAAATGTTTTTCCTCGTGTGATTCTCACGTGCGTACCATTTGTATGTTTCTTCTTTCACAATAATTTTGGGTGTTGGTTTCCAGCATCGGTGACAACTGCCATGGGCGTCCGCAGGGGGGCAAAATGGGAATTACCCCCTGGAAATTGGGACTAAGAACCAAAATTATCTAGCAAACCTGAAGTCAGAAGCTTAATTCCGATTAAATGATTTCATTCTTTCCTTGACAGTTTATTTGCCGGTATGACGCTCGTACTGCACAAGAGCCAGGTTCATTATTCTGGTTTCATATATAGTGATGAGCTTGCAGTTCACTTGTGTCAGCTATTGTTCCTGCAGAGGCAGGTTGCGAAACTGGCAAGCGGATTGTTTTATCGATGGTCTTTATTGCGTAACATGAATATGGCGACAAATCTTCAAAGGTTCACTTCAAATATTAGTAGAAGGTTGTTTTGCCCAATGAATTTTCGAGCGCAAGGAGTATCTCGTAAAAATGAATAACCTGCGCAAACACCCTATAGCGCGGAACCCATGCAGCTGCATCGGTTGCATGGGCTTAAGGCCGGCCCTACGACTACGACAAAACTTACACGAAAACAAAAGAAAACTTACAGATTGAAAAGATTAATTTTATTGCATCATCATAATCGGAAATGGTGCAGTTTACTTTTTCAAATCTTAACACTTTGAAAAGCTTATTTATGAAAAAAATGTTTGAAAAAGGAATTTACATTTATGACTAGTTATCCTGATTCAATTAAAATTCATTTTGGGTAAGCAAACATTGTAATACTTTGCGACATAGCTCATTACAGAAATTGCAAAATGAAAATTGTTTAGAAAACGTTCATGGAATATATCAGCCGGTGAACAACTCTTATGGAAGAGAAATTTAACATTATTTTAAAACGCTGAACATTTGAAAATTATTTACCAAGACAAGTTTTCATGAACTTCATCAACAGCTCCACCTTGTGTGAGCAAGTAGAGCTTATGTCCGTTACAGATCAAGGTTCTCGTAAAGCACTCGTAAGACGAACCAGGGCAGTTCCAGCCATTAGAAAGTATTACAAGATCCACGTGCTTCAGAGTAGAAACGGTGAAATTTCCATGAGCGTCAGTGTCAATAACATTTGCCAAATCCATTATGATTTTCTGCCAAAGAATGGTAATCTATAGAATTAACGGTACTTATGTACAAATGCTGATCCATGGGTGTAATAAATGAAACTGCAATGGGAACAGAATCTGGAAAGTTATAATTGTTTGAAATTGACGGAGCCAATGGTTTCGTCGACTTCTTTACAACAACTGCTATTAATTTATTTATATATCAAACTCATTAATCAGCATGATTTGGGTATGCAGGGAAAAAATCGCAAACATTTTTTTTCTAATAAATAATTATTAAGCATGTGCTCCTATCTTCAAAATATCGATCACCATTTTCAGTTAACAAATTTTCAAAGCTATGCTTCCACCGGCAATAGGAACGTTTTCGAAAGTCTTCAATAACTGTGACAAGTTTAAGAAAAAATGTTTAAGCAATTTTTTCGAAAAACCTGCTCATAGATTTGCAAATTCAACAAAAATATTTCAAAATTGAAATCCCTGTTCGCTTCCGCGTCAACGTTTCGGTAACGTGACATATTTTGACAAATGGACGACAAGCTTTCTTCGCACGTCCGGAGCTATTTTGCCGCTAAAGAGGCATGTTAAAAATCTTAACGCCACCCACTGGTCTCGTCATCAATTTTCATGTCTACAAACCAGTCCTGATGTTATCGTAAGATCACAGGCCCAAACTAAACTTTCGATTTTCATTTCACCATCAGATATACCACTGCTTTAAACAAAATTGCCATGTCATAATTGTTTCCATAGTGCGTTGGCACTTTTCCCACATACTGTATACTCACTTTATGGTCGTGGCTGAGGTGAAAAGGAACCTCCCATTTGGAATCTTTGCCCGGAACGAAAGGTCGCATCACTCTAGCACCGAAAGTGGTCAGTGGATCATCCCTTGATGTCATTCCTATTGTTCCGGTAAGTCTTCCAGAGGATGTTTTGGATTTGCTATCTCAAAAAGAGACTTAAAATATCACATACGCCCAGACATAAAAAAATTGTAATATCTTACAACAAACTCATATTAAACCTATTTCAATTTCTTCCCACGACCAATTTCACAGCAGACCGAGTTATCAAACAAAACACTTTGTGATTTAGAATTTGGTGATATGCCAGCATTTTTGTATTTCAAAATGCACATGACACAAATTTGTTATATTCTTGGTCAACTACAATGAAATTTTGTAGTGCATCAGTACAGGTATAGCACGCCAGAACGGAATTTCCATTTGCTGCTTATGCAAGTAGAACAAATTACCCGGATACAATCCATTCAAAGATTTTCATCCTGGGACAATTCATTTTTTCACGACTCTTTCTCTCCACACAACCTAGACTCCGTTATCTCAACCGTTCACCACGCATTTTCTTACAACTCATGTTCACACAGCTCGTCGTAACTTACTCTTACTCACATCGCTATATGCTAATCATTTCTTTCTCGTACTTCACTTGTTCAAATTCTCCAGGTTTTATGTGACAATCACTGGGTATCACACAAAAGTGGTTACCTTTTGTAGGCCAAGAAAGTGGTTAATTTAACTGATAGAACTATGCGATCTTTCAGGGAATCACCACAGTTTAAATTCACCTTTATCTTTAATTCACAAAACGGGTCCAAAAAGATTGGCCGCATTTTTCACGAGCTACACATAACTGAGAACACTGTTGGTGCCCGAAACATTCTTTTATATCTATAATAAGAGTTTTAAAAGATATAACCTAAAACAGTGGTTCCCAACCTTTTTGTAACCGCAGACCAGTCAACGCTTGACAATTTTACCGCGGCCCGGGAGTACCCTATGATGTTTGCTATTTTTAAACAGGTGAAACAAAGTTACTAGTTTGAATCATCAGATAATGCTGCTACAGTAGAGTCTACAACTCCGCTTTATCTCCAACACTCTCACTTTATGCAGGGAATAGTGCTTCCATGCAGTGGCGTACGTAGAAAATTTTCATGGAGGGGGTTTGGTTCAGGGTCATATGGTGGGCATTTGCATTTGGTGTGCGCTATTTGTGACGTCACCATTTGACGTCATTTCCATGTTTCCAAACCAACATTTTGACGAAGTTTGTTGACATAATATGCATATTTTTCTACATCCACTCCCCTGATTTTATGTGTCATTGCACTGAATATAAACTATAAGCGCTCCCAGCTAGGATATCGGAGAAAAACAAATTGAACGCTACAAAGCAGCAGTTCATAACTGCAAAAATATCAGGCTGCGCGATAAAACAGGGGAGCGCAGCACACTCACCACTACGTCAGAGCAATTTACAACTGCAAAATGAGGCTGCGCTAAGGTCTCGTCAAATACGATCAGTTGAGGATTGAAGGTGTTTAGCAGGACTGGTTGGCGCACACCCTGGTTTGCAAGATCGAATTTTGCGAAACTACACAAGAATTGAGAATGCGGACAAGGTACGCAAGAAAATTTTTGTTTTTTGTGATGCAAGTCCACAGGCCCGTAACCACAGGAAAAATGTGTTGGATGTATTTTGAAACTATTGGACGTAGTTTAAAAAATTTGTCCCACATTTAGAAACCTCTCTCCCCCCTTGGTGTGGTGTCCCAAGCTGGTTACGGACCTGAAGGTCCAGCAAATGTTTAGTTTTACTTTTTCCCTGCTGAGACATTATCAAATTCCTGAATGCTTCTATGTTAACAACTGCTGTTTTTGAGCTCGAGCAACAGTTTCATCATGCTATAGAAATTGCTAATGTAGCCAATACGGTCAGCCCTCGTGCTGATCAGCCTTAGCAGCCAGAATAATGGCAATTGTTTCGGATAAAGTGAACTATCGCGGAGCACAATCTTAAATATGCGTAGTGCACGAAAGGTCTGCAGAAAGTGGTGAGATTGTTTCTGGACGCAGACAATAACGGAGATTCCCTCCGAAATCTAATTATTAGACCACTTTTTGGCCCATTTACAATGTTCCTTGAAATTTGAATGCAAATTCATTCCGTGGTATTTGTATTACGTCGACAAATTAACAAGCAAAAAGTGTGCGAAAACAATTCATCTCCTTTGCGCAGGTAATAAAGGTTTGTAAAATCTCAAGCTCAAGAGGGTGGTTTTAACCCACCCCCCCTTGCGTGCACCCTTGCTTCCATGGAAAGAATCGGCGAATCACATGATCAGAAAGCGAGTGGCGTCACCATCAGTATACATTTTGCAATTACGCGGACCTGTACTAGTCCGTTGCCGGGAAGTTAAAGACCACTGCCTTAAAGCATGCTGCGCACTAGTGTTTGACACTGTTTTTGATATCCACAGACCAGAAAAAATAATGTCTAAAACCAGCGGCGCAACCAGCTCTTCATTTCGGGGGGGTAATTTTCATGAAATTTCATTCGATGATGTCATCGTACTTATTCAACCGTGGTACAACTTTATCCCCAACGGTCACATATAATAATAAGGTATTTTTGCCCGCAAACACGAATTCCATAATACAAACACACATTCTACACAAAGCTGGTAAATAAAAACACACAAAACAGAACGTTTTACAACAGCGTTGGAGGCTGAATCACCGGCATCAAGCGAAATTCCGGACTTGCGAAATTTCTGAATTCACGCCATATGCGCATGCACAGAGCAACATTCAACATATCAAATACGCAGAGAAAACTGACGATTAGAGCTTAGGATTTGGTGTTCAGGCAAGTGCGTGTCGGATTAGGGTTTATGTTACAGTCAGAGGTGAAAGTAAGCCGGAACGGCCCGGAACGCCGTTCCGGTAAAAGAATTATTGCCGGTACGGCGTTCCGGTTAGAATTTCTAGTAGGTTAGTATGATGACGCTGACGCAACAATGGCGGTACCTGAACTTTACTAAAAACAGATTCACATCTTATTTCCTAAGCAAGGTATCATATGAGTTCAAGGCAAATCATTTCTGGCCGCCTTTACGTTCGTTTCAAAGGAACTTGTTCACTCCCTAGCCGAGCACTTTTAAATACCGGTGAATAACCAAATAACGTAAATTTTAATTATTTGAAAATTCCCAAAAAGCATTGCGGCTCGCACAAAATGCCCTCGCGGTCCACATGCGGCCCGAGTCTTTGAGCCCATGATCTAGACCTTTCGATAAGTTCAAAAAAAATGTAAGTCGCACTCGATTGTCCTTGATTGTAAGCGGGGGTTTACAATCGAATAAATACAGTATACACTTTTCCAGGTTTATTGCCGAATTTTAGCTGTGGAACATGCTCAGAAAGCGTTCTACTTCTGCCAAAAATTGATAATGATTTTTGGTGTTACTGCGCAGTGGCGCAGCTGAGAGGGAATATTGCGCACCGCTGCCCTTTTCATTAGTTTCATTGTGACTGTTTTTGTTCGGATATCGAGGGAGTTCAGAATGAAGTAATATGTTTATGAAGTGAAACAACTTACTCAGTGAATGTAGCGAGTACGTGTAGACTCAGGGTCGGATTTACCTATAGGCTATATCCTAGGGCCTCAAGA
>Ga0210059_1000337_pt1 | contig 56549 bp, 37 predicted proteins | sample Ectturendosymbi2_FD_188042 | JGI IMG/M metagenome (GOLD analysis project Ga0210059, IMG submission 188042) | Ecteinascidia turbinata endosymbiont from Florida, USA - Sample 2 (SPAdes) (version 2) | ecosystem: Host-associated > Tunicates > Ascidians > Unclassified | place: Key West, Florida... | reverse complement strand
CTGAAGATGTGTAACACACGAAACTAGTTTCCTTACGCAATAAATTGCGATCGATTCGCTTGGTGTGGGTCACTGTTGTGGCTTTACAAATATTGCTGTATTTAATAATGCACATCATATAGATTTGGCAGTACGTCTATTTTGCCTCATGAAGCAAAGGCACTGCTGGAGCCATTTTGCCTTTAGCTGAACACAATTGGTTGAAGTAGTCACATGGCAAGTTCTGAATCCATTACTTGCTTAGTTCACAGCAGAGATGATCAGATAGTGGATTTTCACTATCCAATCCTATCCTGTTTTTGAAGAATGATATCCATATCCGATCAGAATCCTATTTTGATTGAAGTCATGCTATCCGTATCTGAAAACTATCCGAAAGTGTATTGCGATGCACAACATACATTTCTGTGCTGTGTCTATTTTACCTCATGAGGCAAAATAACTGCTGGAGCTATTTTGCCTTTAGCTAAACACGACTGGTTGAAGTAGTCACACAATAAGTTTGGAACGCATGTCCTGCTTAGTTGACCATGACATCTGTAAAAGCTCAGTCCCATGCATGGATGATGGTTGTCATGGTTTCAGGGATGGCAAGCAGTTAGCAGCATCTTGTTTGCATTACGTGAACTGTAGGCTAAACCCTAACACTAAATATTGAACCCCTAAACCTAAAACTTGACTATAAACACTGATCCTAAACACTAACCATAAACTCCTAAATCCCAACCAATTGTCTCTGGGTATCATGCTTGTCATACAACTACTTCAACCAATTATGTTCAAATGAAGGAAAAATAGTCCCAGCACAGATTTTGTCTCGAAGCAGAGTAGACACTTGAATGCGTTGTATCACTTTGGTCCCTGTCATGCTTGTAAACAGAAAGTTTGGCATATCTTCTCTTGCAAGCTTGACATATTGCATAACCTAAGCACTTTTTCGAGTCAGTTGCATTAAAAAGCAAGTTGAAGTTTTGCGACACAGTCCTGTCACCACGGGGGACCTTTGGTGGGCTTAGCTCCTCCGAAACAAAGCTCCAACCCCCCCTCCCAAATTGAAATATGAAGCACTATAAAACAGTGATGTTTGTTCAAAGTTCAGAATGTCAAGCCGCACTGCACAAATGTACTGTAAAGCTCCCCTAGGCCATAGAAGACTTTTTGGTGACGGTTCTGTTGATACACCAAGTTTTTCATTGGCCATTTTTTTGGCAACAATGGTTAAATTTTAACACCATCCATGAGTTCACATTCAAGTTTTATTTATTAATTCTACCCATTGCTGAACTTTAACCAAACCTAACTACATAGCAATGCTATTCTACAAACCAAAACAGCATTCAAAATAATACACTGCCTTAAAATTTGTCATTTATATTGAAATGACTGATTAAAAATTCAGTCCAACAAGTCAATGTCACAAATCAACAATCTTGCATATCATGTTTAAAAAAGCTATCTGACCTGATAGGCCATTGTTGCAACCTCTCCGGTAGTGTTGCGTTGATTGTGTGATTCACCAAGAACGGGATGTGCGTGAAGAATAACACCATCATATGTGTAGCGTGAGCAATAGTAAGAGAGATTGCGGGCATGATCTCTGTTGTTGCTTGCTCCCACGGTGTGAAGCTTTGCGCACATGCCGCTCGGGATTTCCGATCGCAACAAAATGGTGTTGTGACCAGGATGTGAAGGTCGTGCCGAGTTCAGCCTTCACACAAAAAACGTGCGATCGGTGTGGTTCGTTGTAAAAAGGAGGGGATGTTGTTGCAACTTCTCCGGTAGTGTTGCGTTGAATGTGTGATTCACCACGAACGGGATGTGCGTGAAGAATAGCACCATCATATGTGCAGCGCGAGCAAGCAACAGTAAGAGAGATTGCGAGCATGATCTCTATTGTTGCTTGCTGCCACGGTGCGAAGCTTTGCGCACATGCCGCTCGGGATTTCCGATCGCAACACTATCACCCAACAACCAGTCAATGCAGGATCACGTAGAATAGGCGTGAAGACTGCAAGACCTGGTGTAGACTTCAGAACACATTATAAGAGCAAGTGTTCTAGCTAGTCTAAGTCCAGATACAGATCACGGTAGTTCTACACTAGCTAGCCTTAGTCCAGGTACGCAGCAAACAACGTCCTTTGTACACTGAAAGAGAGCCCTATCTTGCCACACCAGGAACAGTTTCATGCTGACAAACTTGGCATAACTCACTCTACGGTTCAGAGATTACACCATAGACAGACTCGGAGTCATGGCGCAGAAGGCTGAAAAGATGCTTCTGAAGATAATAAATGAATGATTGTGCAATGTGCAACTTTTTCCAAAAGTCTGAATCCTCGAAATATTGATAAAAGCGTTTCGGATATCAGGGTCCGTGTCCGGTTCCCGTTTGAAAGCAGTTTTTGGATATCCTTATCCGGTTGCAAACTCACTATCCTGCCGGATATCCAACTGGCACACCAGATAGTGATCATCTCTGGTTGACAGTACCGACTTTACACTGCACTGTTATCAGATTGATGCGTGAGCGATTCGTCGCCCTTGGCTTACCTTCAATTGAACGCACTTGCGAAATCGATATTGGGGCGTTTTTGCACTGCAAGGAACTCGCAGATTTGCTTCGTGCGTTTGGCCTATGGCAGTGTGAAAGCTGGGGAATAGGTGAAAATGAAAAGGTGAAAGCTGATTCCACTACAGAAAGGTACTTTTCGTAGATGCAGTTGGAATCGCCGAGACATGGTTTTATTTAGTGTAGTCCGAAAAATACAAGCCAGCAGAGCAAATCGCAGAGAACTGCTGGGCGATGAGGTCGAGAAAACCGCATTGCATCGTAATTCCACTCTTCAAGTGACTTTAATAAAGGTTGAACAGCTTCCACAGGGCAGGAAATGGGAGTTTGTTTTCACATTGCAAAGCCACTTTGTTGATTTCACTCAAGATGATTAACTAGTCTATTCTCTGCAGTATAATAAAACAGAGTGTCAAATATGAGGATTCACACCACTTTGTAAGTCGTAATCTATGAACACTAGGTACTGCAGTGCACCAAACAGCAACTGCAACCTATTCCACAAACTTTTATGACACATTTTATGCTACTCCATAAGTTCCATTATGAACTGAGGAAATCATAGCCACATAATTGGGATACAAAGTTCAAAGTGTAGTCTATAGCCTACTGAAGTCATCCACTTCCAATATTACATATTTTGTAGAGAAGTTGAATCACTCTGCTATACCAAAGTGTACGACAGATGTAACAGCTCAGTCCCACATTGCATGGAAGAGTGTTGTCATGGTTTTAGTTAGAGTTGGCAAGCTGTTAGCGCCTTTATGTCTGTGGTGTATTAACTGTAGGCTAAACCCTAACCATGAGCCCCTAACTCTAACCTTGGCCCTATACCTCAATCCACTGTCGCATTGCGTAGTGTGCTTGTCATGCGACAATTTCAACCAATCGTATTTGACCAACGGCAAAATAGTCCCAGCACATCTTTTGCCCCCTGAGTTAAAATAAACACTACCTACATTTTAATGCGCAGTGCCACTTTTGACCCTGTCGTGCTTACAAGCAGCCTCTTGCAAGCCTGAAATATCACATATACTAAGTATCGTATATACTCGTATATAAGCCAATCTCGCAAATGAGCTGACCCTTAAAAAACTGCCCCAAAATGAGGAATATTGCAAAAATGTGCATGTAAGCTGTTGCAAATATTTGCATCGCCTTGAACCACTAAGGCAAGCACAAGTAAAAGATGGCAATTCTGGGCATTAAACTAACAGGAAAGGAACCAGCAGCAATAGAGCTCCCTCGACGAGTTCACACTCCTGATACTACAGGAGGTTGCACTAACATTACATAGGGATAAGTGAATTACGATAATTTGTTTGTGGTGACCCTCACAGTGACTTGTTATTCGTGGGCACCATCAAGTGGTGACCATTTAGTTACATGTGGTGCCATTTCCAGGCCGCCACAAAGCCGACCCCCAAATTACCATTGTGTGTTGTTTCGGCTAATAACAAAAGAGTATCAATATGCAATGCACTGATGAATGTTCATCATCAAAGCATTTGTTTAGGAAACAATATCACCGGTAAGTTAATCATGAATAGAATCTGATGTTGTATAATGGTAATATATGCACTTATCGTAGCAAAAGCTTGCAGAAATCAACTTTACTTAGTGCAGTCTCAATGTTTACGGCTGCATGTATGACTAAATGGAAATATCGGTGAAATTGCGTGATTTGAGAAGTGGCATCATGCCAATTCGTTTGTGTGAGATCGCACGTATAACCCGACCCCCTAATTTGATAATTTTTTTTTAGTTTTAAAGTCGGTTTATATGCGAGTATATACAGTACTTTTAATAGTGAATTGCATCACAAAGCAAGCTGAAGTTTTCCCAAACCAACCTTTTTTTAGCCATTTGTTTAGTAACAATGGATTCATTTTTGCACCATCCATAATTTCACAAATTTCACATTCACTATTTTATTATTAACCTTATCCATTGTCACCCTGTAACCAAGCCTACTGTAACTAGTGATGCTAGTCTTCAAATCAAAACATCATTCAAAACAACAAATTGGCTAAAACAATCTCACAAATTTGAGATGACTGACTTAAAACTCAGTCAAACAAGTCAATGTCGCAAAGCAACAATTTACATATCAACAAAAAGAGCTATCTAGCAGGGTTGCGCGCTCGGAGGTAAAATATCCGACTCCGACCTTTCCAAAGTTTCCGACTTAGGGGCATCGACTCGACAACCTTCCGGTTCCTTCAATGCCCTGGCGTCCTTGCACTGATTTGTGTTTTTTCTAGCTGAATATTAATTATCGCCAAATAAAATCAACTCAATTCCCGACGCCGACTCGCACTCCGGTCTTTCCAAAATTTCCGACTCCTTAACATAAAAGGAATGAAATTTGGCTGTTAAAATCAATGGAAATCGTGGTGCAGAGCAAGAAATCTCTGTTTCAATAAACGTTTGAAAAGAAATTCAACCATTTTAACAGTAATTCCCAATTTAAGAGTGTGGTGTAAAAAACGATCCAACTGGACATCTGGAGTCGGAATCGGACAAAAAATCCGACTCCGACTCCCAGTGTTGTTAGAAATCTGACTCCGACTCCACCAAAAAAACTCCGACTCCGGCTCCGCAACCCTGCTATCCAACTTGGCATCGTCTAACGCCAAGTCAGGCTCACGTAGACTAAGCATAGAGAAAGCAGGACCTAGTCTGGAATACAGACCACATAAAAAGCTAGCCAGCTCTAGTCTATTAGAATACATATCACAGTATCCCTATCACAGGTAGACTTTCTACACCAGCAACAGACTCATCCTGAAAAACTTGGCGTGTCCAGTCAGTAGACTAGGGAGGGATCTACAGTACTCAAATTACACAGGCATAGATTACTCGGAGGCACAGCACCAGAAGCTGAAAACTTGCTTCCGAACATAATAAATAAATTATTGTGTAATGTGCAACTTTTCCAAGAAGCCAAGGGACCAAAATTTATTTAACAGCTGGAATCCACAAAATTTGGGCCAAAACTTCTTGGACCGAATATCCTTATCCGTATCCGGTTCCGTCTGAAAAGCAGTTTTTGGATATACGTATCCTGTTGAAAACGTACTATCCTGTCGCATATCCAAGCTGCAAACCGGGTAGTGATCATCTCTGCTGGATACCCAATCGGCAAACCTAATAGTGGTAATAGTTTATTCATGCAGTTTGTGACTCTAATCACGAAGTAACACGAATGCAGCAAGAATAAAAAGAACAACATCAAAGAGCAAAAACTATTTTCATGTTGATGAGAATACAAAAATATCAGAACCTTTAGGTTTCGCAATGGTCGTCTTTTCACATGTTGAATCACAAAGGGTTGGCAAAAGACCATATGGGTTAAGTCATTAGCCAGCCCTGTTGCTAGCATAAATCAAATTTACAAGTTTTGAAAACCAGACACAGGTTTACAATTTGGGTTAGGGTTTTAGATTACATGACAGACAATCCGCTAATCCAAGGATATACTGTAGTCAGGCGCGGATTTACCATTAGGCTGAAAAGGCTTAAGCCTAGAGGCCCCAATTTTAGGGGACCCTAAAATTTGGGGAGTTAAGGAAAATTTCCAGCATTTTTGTTAGTAATTACATTTGTATTTTTTCATCGCACGTTTTCTTACTATGCCGCTATCAAAAGATCTCTATAGAGAAGAATGAGCGCGAAGGATTGGAGTGAATGATGATGAGTATTCTCTTTTTATGACGTTGAGAATTGGTTATTGTTACGCATATTGCGTGGAACCAGACGCCTGAATCCATTTTTCAGAATTCAAATTACACGGGGCCAGTGAAATGTTAATCCCAGGTCTCTCTCTTGTTGCTTTTTGTGGGTAAGATACGGGGCAAAGACAAGATTAGCCAGAACTGTAACAAAGGCTGCAGATATTAAATGATGCAAAGTGTTAACTGTTTGTAATACCACGCGTGGTAACCTGGGATGTTTTTGACTTCAATTGTTTTGCAGGAATCTTGGGCCATTCCTTCCACAGCTCAATGCATAGAAAAAGATTTTAACTACCGTTAACTAGACACATATCTTGATGCAATAGTAAGGTCAATTTGTAGCTTGAACTTATTAGCTTACTTAGAAAGTGAGCTTCACGTATAAGTTCTTTTATTTTTTTCAAAGCAATCAAGATAGCCGTGGATCTACAGTAGGCTTACTTGCGTTAACTTGGGAATGTCGAAGCGTACACGTGAGCATGGTTCTAGCAAGCGAAAGAAAGCAATTGCCAAAGCAGATGCACTACGAGCTGTTATTGATAAGACGAAACCAATAACAAGTTTTTTAGTTTGCCAGAAGAGTCTCCACCAGAGGCAGCTACGGATCTGGAATACCAGAGTCAACTCCTGCAGGATCCTGTGTTTTTCTTTCGGACCTGGAGCCGGAGTCAAAAATTTGTGAAAAACCGGACCTGGATCCAGAGTCACTTTTCATTTTCAGGAGCAGGAGTCTGTGTATTGCTGAATTTCGGTTGCATCGATGGCAGCCGGAGTCTGAACAGGAGTCGGATTTGAAAATTTTTCGGAGCCGGTGTCAAGCGAAATTTCTGACCTCTGCGAAATTTCTGACCTGGTAATGTTTTTCAGTTATTTTGCTTCTCAAAATAAAGAAATAAAGTCTGGCAATTACTTTTCTGATGTAGTGTTGTGTAAATTAAAACATTTTGGATAGATGTCAGGTACCCACAACAAGCTATAGCACGGCAATAACTTTTACCATTGAAAAATTTCGGACCTAGTCGTTGACCTCAATTATTTTTCTTTTTGTCAACCCAACCCAAACCCTAACCCGACACACTTACCTAAACACGAATTCCCAAGCCCTAATAATCAGTTTTATCAGCGTATTTGGAATGTACGATATTACTCTGTGCATTCGTACATGGTATGAAGTCAGAAATTTCGCAAGTCAGAAATTTCGCTTGACACCGGATACAAAAATTTTGGAACAAGAGCAGATTCGGAGACTGAAAATGTGACTGCCGCCACTTCTGCCTTCCAGAAGCGCCCCCAATTTAAAACAGCCTAGGGCCCTGAAAATAAAAATTCGCCTCTGACTGTAGCCTAATCCTTGTCATGTGACCAATTTAACCAATCTGGTTTAACAAAAGGAAAAACAGCTCAAGCAGTGGTTTTTGCTGATGGCGGCAAAATAGATATTACTAAACATAAAAATGCTTAAAAGCTGAAGCTACTGATTCATACATCCTAATCATCATCATCTCGAAAAATGAAAAAAACAAAGCTATAGCAAGGCCAAATCGAAGCAGTAGCTTAGGCTAAACTAACCTAATTGAGAGTTGAATTGCACTGCAGTCACTGCAAAGGATCATCATACAAAACAATCAGTTTAATTGTCAAAAGTTGAAACATCGCTCAAACCTAGAGTGCAGGGAATGTTTCAAAACGGCAATGCATATTGATTTTGTAACATTGGGAGTAGATCACAGTAAAGAGCCACGATCGTGGTTTTCGCGGACCTTATGCAGTGTGCAACTTTTGGGCATCAAAAGATGCCAAAATTTATTTCATAGCCTGAATTCCCAAAATATCGATGAACTGTTTCAGATTGGACATCCTTATACGTATCCGGTTCCCGCTAAAATCAGTTTTTGCATATCCGTATCCTTCCGGATACCTGTATCCACCTGGCAAACCGGATAGTGATCATCTCTGATACATTTTCCTCATAACATTTAGCACAGTTCATCATTATTTATATGCGTAGCTTTGTGCTTCTTTTGAGCGAGTTGTTGAATCCACTGTTTGGCCGCACTAAATCTCGGGGCAGATGTTGAGCAGCTATTCAATTGTCTCATTGTCTAGAACCGTCAGGCCATGCAGTCCATGGGGAGGTCGATGGATTGGACATTGAAGGACAACATGGTTCGTCTGCGTCACACTCACAGGCCGCAGAGGAGGCCATGCCCCATTTGTACAAGCAGGAGCAGAAACGTTCGAAACCGGTGCGTAGGCGGTTAAGCCGGACCCAAGCTCTTCTTGGGAGGGTCATTCCACGGGGGGTGCCGGTGTCGGTGATGAAAATGCGGAGTCTTGTGGGGCTGTCCGTCCACTTCGCTTTCCATTAGTAATCCGCCCACTGCGCCGCACGCATGTTGTTGTTGTTGTGAGATAAACTGATGAGATGTTGTGCGGCGGGTACAAATGGGTGTCTCGATTTGAGGGGCCGTGCGTTTGCACTCGATGGGCGGGTGAGCGCTGAGTGGAGCAGATGTCGAGGCTCCATGCCACGGCGTCCTAGAGACAGTGTGGCTCCAATGTGATGAAGCTCAGCAGGGTGGATGCCTGCGAGGATTGGAAGGTTGTCCGCTGGCGTAGGACGCAGGCATCCAGTCACAATTCGGAAGGCGTTGTTGATGTTTGGGTAGATGAGGTGGGTATGAGCCACTGCGGCACCAAAACTAGGGTGGCTATTCACAGAGTTGTTGCTCCAGCACCCCAGCCAGAGCCAACAAGCCGCCTCAGGAGCATGACGCGTGATGTCAGCTTCTTGCGGAGTGACTCAAGGTGTCGGCGATATATGAGCGACCTTTTTAACGTTACTCCGAGGAATTTGGGTTCGGAGCAGAAGGGCAGGGTTTTGTTGTTGTATTTGACTTTAAAACCCTTTCAGTCCCACGAAAGCCCCAAATCTTGCAGAGCTTTGCAATCGTATAAATCGCCTGGCGAGTTATAGGATTGCAAAGCTCTGCAAGAAAAGTGGCGCACGCGGGACTGAAATGGCTCAAGTTTAGTTTCCTTGTTGTTGAGGAGGAAGGCTGCCGACACCGTTTTTGTTAACTTCCAAGTCTGTAGGTAGCCTATTCACCTTCAGTTGCCATGTCGTTTGTCAGCATCCCTTCCACTGCCTGCCAGTCTCCATCAGCATGCATGATTGCTAGATCGTCAGCATATGCATACTATCTGGAGACGGTGGTTGCCAGGTCAGACATGTAGATGTTGAAGAGAAGGGGCGCCGGGACAGATCCCTGTGGGACGTCGTTTTTGAGGCGTCGTAACCTGCTTCTTTTGCTGTTTCCAGTGGTGAGGATGAAGCTGTGATTGCTAACCATCTCCATGATCATATGTCTGTCAGGCAGCAATTGCAGCAGCTTGCAGGTGAGGCCACGGTGCCATACAGTGCCGTAGGCTGCTGTGAGGTCGACAAACACAACTCCGCCTTCTTAGCTGAAAAGCTATCCTTGATGTCATGTGTCAGCAGGCAAGGTGACCTGATCTATGGTCGACCTCCCGTGTCGAAATCCTGCTTGTTCCCGAGGGAGCAATGGGTCGACACAAGTGTAGGTGAGTCTCTCGAGGATTTTAAAGGGGACACACAGCAGAGATATGGGACGGTATCTCTTTGGGGCCCTCAGTGGCTTTTCTGCCTTAGGGATCGCAACTATTAGTGCTCTTCTCCAGATCTTTGGAATTTTGAGTTGGCACATGCAGGAACTGAGGAAGTCGCAAAACCAAGATTTGACCAAGAGCAACAAGCTCCTCTGGCCGAAAGGGTTCAGAGATACTGAGACCCTCAGGTGTTGCGATCTTCCATAGGTCGGACAGCTCTTTGTTGACTAGCTTGGTGGACATGCGATCCCCAGTCTTGTGTGCCCCATTCTTCACGAGTTGCAAGGCGATGGAGTTTGGTGAGACGGGGCACTGGTGAAAGGAGTGTCCAGACCTGCCAGTTAGTTTGTTGGTGGTTCTCCACACCTTGCGGCTAGAGTGTGAGAAGTTGATGGAATTTACTGCTTCCTCCCATCGCTCTTGCTTCTTCTGTTGCAGTCGAGAGAGTAGGAACGGGCGGCTCTATCAAAGTCAGTCCCCACTGGGGCTCGGGTAAAGGAGCGGTAGAGGGTCTCACACTCTTTGTCCCAGCATGGCACATAGTTCTTCTGGCGACCACATGGGGTAGGCCTACATTGTTTGGCCGTAGAAAGTAGGCTCTAGCAAAATTCCTGTTATGCCCTCTCAATATTTGATGTGTCCGGAGGTGGCAATCTCTCAACGGATTCATCTGTGTGAAGGCAAAAGCGCTTCCAATCAGCCTTGCGAAAGTTCCAAGGCTTCAGCGGACCTCTGTGGGCAGTGTAGCAGTCATGCTAGCATGTCCACTACATGTAAGCAAAGTCAGCCAAAACAAGGAGAAGGGAAAGACCAAGCAAGCGACACTTGAAAGTGACTTCCATGCGAATAAAAGTGAGAGCTCTCTTTGGCCGAAACGTCTGGCGCGCTGACGGCACTAACAACTGCCTAAATTAGTGCCATTGATGTTACTGGGTTCGAGCCCACACTGAAGGTGTGCGAGCACAACCCGGTCACACACGCTTCAGCAGGAACCTTGAGCTTCGGTGGTGTTATAAGGGAATGTCGATGTTGCGACTGCGGGAACTTTCCTAGGACACGTCTGTCCGGCAGTCGGCTGTCTTGGCCAAAACTCGCAAAGGCCAGATCTGGGTTGGTGCCGACTTTCCATTGGTGAGAGAAGAAACTGGCTGTTTCCTTTGGGTTATATAACAGACCAGGTTGTTTGATGTTGCTCAGGCGTCCAGGTTCTCAACGTCAGGGGATGTTTTGTGGTAACCCCTGTTGACATGCTGGCAGCTGAAGTCACCAACATACAGACTGGGGTGTGGGAACGTCGGGATGGCCGCTGGTGTGAATCACGAGAGTGGTGGCTTGTAAACGTTAATGATCTTGTATCCTGCAAGGTCTACGCACAACCACTCAGTCTCTGATTGTTCTGGAGACTGATCGACCAGTGACCATTCCAACTGCTCACGGACAAATTTGGCAAGGCCGTGGTTTCTGCTCATTACTGACCCAGCTAGTGAAAAGTTGGGATTCACTAGCTTATCTGCAGTTGTGCAATGGGTCTCCTGTAGGACGATGATGAAGGCCTGGTTCTTATAGGCTAGCTGCTCAATTGCAGAGATCTTGTATGCGGTAAGCCCCTCGGTGTTCAGCTGGAGTATGTTGGGTCGTGGGTCTTCGGCAGTATTTCTGCTGCCGCGTCGTGAAGAGGGTGTTTTATCACCCACCCCATCCCGAACACATCCAGTGCGGGTAGCAGTGGGTGCTCCATTGTTGACAGGTTTGCTTGACATTTCAAGCAATGTCGTACAGGAGGGCTATGTGAAGGCACGTGTCATCCTCCCTTTGTGCTGAGTCGTTTGTGTGGCATAGGCTACCTGTTAATCTTCTGGTTTGATATCTTACACGCTATTACTGAGCTTAACAGAGCTTCTCATTACATTGCTGCTAATAGTGATCACTTTGAAATCTTTGCTGCCTCAATTGTTGTGATGTTGTGAGCCATTGGTAGAGCATCAGTTAACTTGAATTAGTTTTCAAACTATTTATTTGTGTTTTAATCTTTGAGTTAGATTACATACAAGCCTAGCGTGATGACAGATGACAGTGTTTTGGATTTAAATAAGATTTGGTCCTTGTTATTCTTTGAAGACTACAATCGCATTTTACTTTGTGACTGAGTGCCCGGACGTTGCAGTGTTTCTTTGTTTGTTTGTGGGCGTATCATATCACAACGCATTCGCACTTTACCTGGCCTCGATCAGTGTTGGACTTAGCGTCCTACTCTGCAGTTGTGTTGTACGAAGTGTTACGGGTTAACGAACAATAGTATTAAGAATGTGTCTGTAACCCCGTGGTTCTGCCTCCAACGCCGTTGTAAAACGTTCTGTTAAGAAAGTGTCTGTAACCATAGGTGGCGGAACCGGGGGCCGCATGGGCCTAGGCCACCCAACGTTTGTTTCTGAGGGGGCCTGGCCTCCATTTTTGACTTTCGAATTTTGTCTAAATATGTTAAGTAACACAATTAGTATTGGGTTCATTGTTAAAGAAAATCGTTTAATAAACAGAATGTTGCAAAATTTTGTCAGTATTATTTGTAATATATTGTGTAATTTGGCAGGATTTCGTAATGTTTGGCAGAACACACCGTGCCCAGACTGTCAGCCTGCTATGGCTTGCTTACCGCATTGGTGCTGTTGAACAGTGTTACCAGATGGTGTAATACAACACAATTTTGACAAAAATGGTGTAATTTTACATGCTTGTGTGCATGAGTGTTGGAAAGACTTTTTGTGAATTTTTCCAGATGTTTTTCTAGGGAGAGCCAAAAGTGGTGAATTTTGTTTTCACCACTGGAAACTAAGAAAACAGCCTTCTTTGCTGAAATTTTCAAATTCCTCCCCTCTTCCGACACCCATGCTTGTGTGTAGGACAAAGTTCGTGCCACACCATTAAAAAATTGGTGTAATTTGAAGCGTTTTAACATCATTCTAAAAAGTGAAATCTTGCTGAATCTTATACACAAAATGAAATATTTGACAGATCAATTTCAATTGTCTTTTTGTTTTTGCACTGACAACACTAAACAGCCATATTTATTCCTGCATAGCAACACAATTGGCATCCTTACAGCAGACTACTCGCTAGTTGATGCATGTTGCATATGCTTTGTCTTGTTTTTGCATTCCGGTATCTAATGCAGTTGTAGAATGAGTATTCAGTCATGTTACTTCTGTGTTCAAGATGTGGAAAAGTTGTGATTTTGCTTGTTTTTAAGATAGGTATCAATGCTGCGTCGTTTTTACCCGTTTTTTTAAGCTATGTTCTTATTGTTTTTAACAGCCCAGTGGCGATTCCAGCACACGGGCTCCTCGGGCTTAGCGCGAGTCTTCGATTACAATTTATATAGGAGAACGCGAGCTTGCTTTGTATATTTATGCCACCACCCACTGTCCCACTTCACTAAGTTGTTAACTCGGCCTCTTTTCTTTGGACCTTGTCAGTTGTCACTGTTCATATATTTGCGTTCCATGTCTGGCCTTTCGCGTTCATGTTGCAGGTGACCTGAATAAAACAATATCGTTCGTAGCAGGCGTTCTCTCGACTTCGTTCGCTCGCGCTTTACTCGGGCTCATCCATCAGAGTCCGAGCTGCCCTATGCAATTAAATATTTTTTAAGACATAATTCATATCGGAATTAATGATTTTTGAAGCAATGGATTTGTATAGAACATTGGATTTGAAGTCCAATCCAAGAAATAGTTCCCATTTCCAGATGAATTTCAAACGAACAATAAATTGTCCAGCAACTCGGGCTAATATGAATGAGCCTAGTAAGCAGACGACTGACCGGCGTTATTATTGCTCTGTGATGTACGTTACTCAACAATGGAGAAGTTATCATAAGAACTTCTCATCTATCATTACGCAACTAACGTCTCATAGCAACAATAATGCCGGCCAGAATGAAAGCAAATGGAAATTTCAGTGGCACAAGCGTTGAACGGTTTTATTCAGTCAGAATGAAGGCTGGTTTATCGTACGAGGAGCCCGAGTGACGCTGTTATCCTGGGTCTTCCCTGTAACAGCCTATTTGGATTTCAAGTGGTTCACCGATACGTTTTCATAGTGGTTTAATTTTGTCTAAAATAGTGTAATTCAGACCTACATATGGTGTATAGATAATGACGTATCATTTCAATGCTTGTGACGTCCCAGTTGCCAATTCAAACTTTTAAAAAATTTACAGTTTTTTGAGGTGCACTTGTTCCCCCTCCAGGGCCGGATTTAGCTATGCGAGGCCCTAGGCTAATCCATTCGTGAGGTCCCCTTTCCTATTGTTACGATTCGGAAAAAGTGGAAAAGCGTTGATGAATTTACGCAAAAGCGAAGACGACGATATGGACGCTCTCCAAGTATGCTCTATCAAAAATTTCTCAAATCCTTATTAGACGCCTCGTGGTAATTACCTTTATTGCTACTTGCGACGCAAATCGTTCTAGGCTGGCGGGATCGAGGAGTTTTTATCTCCACAGGCGAAGCAACGGAAAGACGTCACAACAAAATTTTTGACGAACCACATAGCCTCCGTATTGCATAAGTTTCACATTTATATTTTCTTACCTGTGCTCAACAGCAGCATCCAACGTATATAATTTGCAAAAGCAAAGCACTCCCTACATATGCGTAGTGGTATAAAAGCGTTAAAGCACAAGGAAGTGGGGACCACATTACGACCAGAGCCGGACTAAAGGGTAGGGGGTCCGGGGCAATTTTTACTTGAGGGTCCCTATGACGTAATTCATGACGCCATCGTTTGCAAAAGTATGTTTTCGCTGATTCGCAAGGTTCCCGTTTGTTTCATCCAGTAGTCGATAATGTGGTTACTCAAATTCACATACAGTTAGCGGCGAAAAGTAAATACTAGAGTGTATTTTTACTAAGAAAAAATATTTCACAGGCTAGAGAGTGATTCGGCAAGAAACAACACTCACCCGAACAATGAGAAACCTGAGATTACAAAAAGAAACACCGGGAAAGGAACATGTCAAAATGGCCAGCCAGGCTGAATGTGAAAGTTGTTTCCAAGATAATGTCTTGACTTTCACATTCATTTTCAGGTGGTCTGGTTAACGCCACTGCTTTAACGTTGCTGCTTGAAAGTTTTGCTAGAAAAAGTGATTCAGTCGCGGCTTTTAGCTAACACTGCCAGATCCTTGCGCTGTTTCTTCTTAAAGCTTTGCGCTTTTCATAGCTCCTGATCAGGGCCGGCGTTAGCAAGAGCGGGGCCCGATTTGAAACAACTTTGCGGGGCCCCACTCAGTTGTGTGTAGAAATTTTTGAGGGGGTGAATCAAGGCGTAATGGTAGAAATCAGTGATGTTACAAAGGCGAGGCCCGAAAGGGTGACGCCAAGACCTCTCCAGCAGAGACTTCAATGGACTGCGCCGTTAAACCCAACAAATCAAGGAATTACAACCCTCATTAATACCTCCTCTCTGGCCAGATACCTCCCTGATCAGAAGGGCGGTACGAGTGTAATATCGGCAGAGAGGACAGGTATTGATTGCTGTGCTCGTGGATGTCCAAAGCTGAAAACTTTGAAGTAGTAGCAAAAGATTATATTTTTCCAGGCCACGAATAATAGCCATGGATGACCTACCGCTTCACCATTTGGTGGTAATCTTTTGCAGTGAAACTTAGAAAACCGTGTACTATCACTCTCGTTTCTGGAGAAAACTTCTATTTTGATTGCAGGCGGTCTATTTCGGATAAAGAGTCCAGGGTAGTCCCCAGCACCCTGCTCATAACCCCTGGCTAAGTAGCAGGATCATTTATTCATCCCCGTTTGAGTGTTCTTGCTCGCATGCCTCATCAGATACACATCCGACGAGGTTCCTTCTTTGTCAGAATTAACACGTTCGACTTGTATCACTTCCTGTACATAAACTTCTACTTTGACTATCTGACGTAACATGGACAGGCTGGCTGTTTAAACTACTTGTCCAATGCACCTTTCCTTTTTTATGCTTCGGTGTGTTTTTGCCTTAGCTTTAGGCCTCTTTTCGCTACCACCTAATATTTTCAGCCATGGGCGTACGAGGCGGGTATGCGGGGGGCGGAGCGGCCGCTCCCCTGTCTTGAAAAATTTCAGTGCAAGCTCTGTTTTCAGGGCAAGCGCAAGTTGCTCAAAAATCCTGAATGATAAAAAATATATATTCACTACAGTGAATTCAGGGAAAGCTCTGTTTTCAGGGCAAGCGCAAATTGCTCAAAAATCCTGAATGATAAAATATTTCAATACAGTGAAAAATTTCAGGGCAACTCTGTTTTTCAGGGCAAGCGCAAGTTGCTCAAAAATCCTGAATGATAAAAAATATATATTCACTACAGTGAATTCAGGGCAAACTCTGTTTTCCAGGGCAAGCACAAGTTGCTAAAAAATCATGAATGATAAGAAATATATATTCATTACAGTGAATTCAGGGCAAACTCTGTTTTCCAGGGCAAGCACAAGTTGCTAAAAAATTCTGAATGATAAAAACTATTTCAATAGTCTACAGTGAAAAATTTCAGGGCAACTCGTATTTTTCAGGGCAAGCGCAAGTTGCTCAAAAATCCTGAATGATAAGAAATATATATTCACTACAGTGAATTCAGGGAAAACTTTGTTTTCAGGGCAAGCGCAAATTGCTCAAAAATCCTGAATGATAAAATATTTCAATACAGTGAAAAATTTCAGGGCAACTCTGTTTTTCAGGGCAAGCGCAAGTTGCTCAAAAATCCTGAATGATAAAAAATATATATTCACTACAGTGAATTCAGGGCAAACTCTGTCTACCAGGGCAAGCACAAGTTGCTAAAAAATCATAAATGATAAGAAATATATATTCACTACAGTGAATTCAGGGCAAACTCTGCTTTCACGGCAAGCGCAAGCTGCTCAAAAATCCTGAATGATAAAATATTTCAATACAGTGAATGATTTCAGAGCAAACTTTGTTTTTCAGGGCAAGCGCAAGTTGCTCAAAAAACCTGAATGATAAAAAATATATTTAATGCAGAGGATATTTCACTATAAACTCTGTTTTTCAGGACAATGTTAAAAAATTTCAATACGGTATATTCAGCCAATGAAGGCAATTATCGCAGAGTTTCTTGTCTGGGAGAACACAACACGCGAGGAACTTCACCCCCTTGACTTAACAAGCAAGGTAACTACAGAATTTGCCTATAACGGCATCTCTAGTAGATTGCATAAAGAACGTCATTGCCGAATTGAAGTTATAAGCGAATTGAAATGCATGTAGAAGATGCCATCGGGACCGAACAAAATGCAACGTTATAGGCGAATTGACGCTACATACGAAGCCGTTATAAACGAATTGAACTATATAGAACATATTTACAAGAGGTTTCAGGCCCAATTCGGAATAAACTAAAAAGTTAGTTTCAGGGCAAATTGTTTGTTTTTAAGGCAAAATGTTATTTTCAGGGCAAAGTTTTTCCGCTCCCCCAGTAAAATGTCTTCCCGTACGCCTATGTTTTCAGCCTATGTCTCTTGATCTTTGACTTATAATATTTGGCTTAGTTATAGACAAAACATGTTCTTAAATATATAGGCCAAATTCGACTGTTTAAAGTCAAAAACAAAACACCTGTCTATCACTATGCACTTTACACGTGAAAAATGGTTACAGTGAAAACGATAGCACCGATTTAAAAAGTAAAAACCGCTCATTAGAGCAGCCTTTGGATATCACGGAGAAGGTTAAAATTTTTTTCTCTATTAACACTAAAGTAACTCGTATTAAATGATTGTAGATCTCTCATTAAGTTTAAAAACCTACTTTTTAACTTTTCAAAACAAGCAAGTACTGTAGTAGACACAAAACGTCTACGAAAGCCACTTTTCAGACTTTTTGCAGCTTTCAGTTTATTAGGCTGTATCTCAAAAATTACGACGCTAATCTGTGACACTGGTGCTATAATCCTTGTTCGGGCAATATTCCATGATGAAATTTTCACCACAAGAACATCATGAGTCTTACATCACTTGAACCAAATTGTCACTTCTGTTACTTTGCAAATGACTTAACTGTTAGTAATTTTCTGTTACATTTTAAGGAACGGTTATTTTTTGCGCACCTGAAGTAGTCATTCATAATAAAAACTAGGTATATTTGAAACGTTTTCGCCAATAATCTCAAATGGTTGCCTCATCAAATGTTTGCGAGAGGGAAAATGAACAACGCTAAAACGCTAAGCAGCGCACATTTGCAATTAAAAACTAAACGTTACTCTCAGAAGACAAGTACTGTAGTAGTAACTATCGAAATATCAACATTCAACAAATATCGAACCGCATTTTGCACCAACTGTTAAAATTGAAACCTGACCTACCAAATACGAAACGCCTTTATAAATGAAACAGAGAACAGCTTTAAAATTTAAGCCCTTTCTGCCTTAACGAGGTGCTAGTAAAAACTTGGCTACATAGTAGGCTACTGAAGACAATGACTTCCTGCTATAGAATTTTGATTAGGGGGCTAAAAACCACGCAGCAGACTACACTTGGATTTTCGTTGGCAACGGATCCACGCTTACAAAATACTGCGGGCCTCTCTAGAGTGTTCTGTTTGACCTTGCTGACTGTAAAGACATTTTGAGAGACCGCAACTGTTTCATCTGAATACCGAGATAATTGTAAGGCAAAGTTTTGGTGTAGGCCTACTTTGATGTTGGTAGTAAAGTCAGTTTACACTGTATTTTGAGAGGCCGTTGGAAAAATGTGAGAACCGTTTTGGTCTCTCAAAGCAACTTAAAAAACACTGGGCCCCGCGCAGGCGCTGTACACAAGCGGCTTCGATAGATATTGTAAGTTTGCTTTGGGAAGTAGAGGGAACGTGGGGCCCGATTAGAAGATATCGGTCAAATCGGCTTAAATCCGGCCCTGCTCCTGATGGCATTAGAAATTTCGCCATCTCGCTAGCTACCTTTTCTGATGGACCACAGCCACGCAATAACATGCGGTGTAAATGCCTTGAATAGCTTCATATATTTATGATGTAGCACAACGATAGTAGCCATCCGAAGAAAAGTGCGTTTCCACGACAGGTTAGCTTTATGACGAAACAAAGGTCCGAAACAAGCGAGTCTGCACCAGAAGCTTGGCACCACTGATAGTGATACCAGTGTGGCCACTTCTGATATGTTAACATGACATCAGATGTGATGCTCTCAGATACATTTCTGATGTCTGATGTTTTGTCAACAAATCTGATGCTGACTGGGTTGTTTTTGTTTTCCACATTTCCTCTCATTTTAGGACGAAAATAAGTTAGATTCATGATTTTTAAGCTCCTTTCACCAATTTCTCACCAAAATGTGTGTTTGGTTTTCGTTTCAAACTAAAGAAGCTCTCTTAGCTGCGTTGAGACCAACATTTTACGTAAATTATAAATGACTTCTCCGTTTAATTGCGATATTTCGCTCTGTTTCGGATTCAACAAGTGTAATCGCGCTTTGTTAGGTTTATCATTAGAAGCATTTAGCTTACATGAAACTGTAACGTAAAAATCTGATGTTATCTGATTTTGGAAAAGACAGAAATCTGATGGTAACGAGACTGACCCCAGTGCCAACACTGATTGATACTAAACAGTAGCCATAGTACGCAAATAGCAACGTTTTCGTTACTTTTGTGCAATAGGCGTGATGCACGAGTAGAAAGTCATACCCATGCCAAAAGAACGATTATTAGGAAAAAGTTGCCAGCGACATCAAATATATTTGCATTGGGCAAAACCGAAAATACTTATAGGCTATTCAGCGGCGATCACCAAAACTGGTAGACAGTCAAACTTGTAGAGAAATCAGTTGCTATTGGGGGCAGTAGCGTAACTGACGGGGGTCAAGGGGGTGAGCCTCCCCCTGGTAAGCTAAATGTAAAAACTGGGCCCCCTTCAGTTGACATTTTGATATTTAGTATTCTTTAATTTGTTGTTTTTTTCGTTTTTCGTGGTGTTTTCGTTTTTCTTACCTAGTATGGACAATGGACATCCACGATATCCAGAGATTCACTATCATTTCTTAACTTTTTTATGAGTTTTGGCTAATGGGCCCCTCTACGGTAACCAGTGGGCCCCCTTCAGGTAAGTTTTGCCCCCCTGGCTCAAACCTCTGGCCAGTGTTTTTTTAGGGTTTTTGAAAGGGTTTCTAGGTGGAGCTTAAGGGCGTCAATACCATTTTCCTTTCTATGTCTGATACTTTTAACTGATTTTCACAAAAACGCAAATTTCCGTCCAAATATGCTTAATTATTTGAATACGACATTCACTTTTGGGAAACAAACTAAAGATAATTTCATAAATAGAAAGGTTGAATGGACGCCTACATATTTATTCACTCATTTTCGTGCCCGCTTTTCCTTTGTGTAGAGGCGCAGGGCAGCAGCACTAGGATGACCAGAAATACCTCACGATCAATAGCAATTTCAGATAGCTCTGCTGGCTCCACACCAAGACGGGACCAAGCAAGGTCGGAGATGTAGTCACGCCACCTGGTCCTTGGACAAAGTTTGGGCCGCTTTCCTGCGTGTGTAGACTGTAGCCCGAAGGAATTAGTTCGCCATTCTTTTTTGTAAAATTCTGGATACATGGCCGAACTAACATAGCTGGGATCTCTCGATTCGGAGAAGTGGCTTGACATCCCGGACTTTACGAATTTCAGATCTGTGCTCATTGTCACGAATTGTCACACCAAGAACTTTTCGCAAATATCCCATCTCTGCCGTTTGATCTTTTGACAGTATTTTGTCAGTCGTCACCTACTGCAAGATTCGTGACCACAGGTGAGGATCGGAACAAAGACCGATTTAAAAACTGAACGCTTTACGGTCCTTGAAAGCTCACATGTCGCCACTACGGAGCAATAAAGTTCACGCAGAACTGCGTTTGCTTTCCCAACACATGTATCAAATCCTTTCTTCCGATTTCTGTCACTCATGAATACCACCCCAAGGTACTTTAACGTCTCCAACTGCGGCAGTGTATTTCCGCTCGCTTGCAGAATACACTGCCTTGGATGTCTTTAGAGACACAATACCTCAACCTTTTTAGTGCTGATTCCTGCTTGGTCGCACGCAGCAGAAAACCGATAAAATGCGTACTGAAGACCAGGGCCGTCGCCAGCGAGGGGCCAGTGGTGCCCGGCTCCCCCATTTGAAATCGGCGCCCCTCCATTTCACGTTTGGCCCACCGGTTGCTGCATACATCCAATACTGTATTTTTAAAATGTGGCCCTCTTCTGGTTTTTGGCCCCCCCTGCTGCTAAATCCTGGCGACGGGCCTGCTGAAGACCCTGCTGAGGAGATCCACGCATGCAGTACCAATTCGTCCGCAAAAAGCAAACGGTTCATCCTGCAGTTCCCAACAGTGACACCCTCGTTGAAGCGTCTGTGACTGTCTATTCAATTCTTAAAGACCAGGGCTCTTCAAATTTTTGGGGGGAGAATCGCACAAGCTATTGCACAACAGTTCGAGGGCCGGACATCTTCCGTAATGCGATTTTTTCGGCATATGTTACATTCTACCAAATCGACACATTTTCCGCAAATACATTATGTTTTCATTATTGGCAAAATGTGTTTTGCGGCCGGGTGAAATGGCTTCGCAGGTCGGATTTTGGCCCGCGGGCCGTAGTGCGGAGAACCTTGACATAGAATATGAAGAGGGGTGGTGACAGCACACACCATTGTCGGAGTCCAACACCAACGCTGAACGGTTGTGATTTAACTCCGTCGACATGGTCACAATCGTTTGAGCAGGAATACAGTTATTTGACGGCCAGCAAGAGGCACCCGTCAACACCGTATTCCCACATCATCCCCCAAAGCTTTTCATGAGGAACCCAACCGTATGCTTTCCCGAGGTCGACAAAACATGTGCATACGTCTTTGGCATGCTCACAGGATTTCTGGAAAATTTGCTGGGGAGTGGGACTTTGGTCTATAGTGCTACGGCCGCGTTGAAAACCGCACTGAGTATTATCCAGCTTTGGTTCAAATATTTTCGCGACATCTTGGCATACACTCTTCCTGGGAAACTTTGTTAAGAGATGCCGTGGTAGTTGGTTCATTCACCCCTGTCTCCCTTTGTGTATGGGAATGTTCAATTTGCCAATCTTTCGGTGCCCTTCCAAAACGCCATGCCACTTGACACACTCAGCCAAACCATCCGGCGTTCTGAGTTCCCCTAATTCACTATCAAACTTTTCGCAATTAGCTTTTGGCTTGGATTTAGCAGCGGCGTCAGAAAGCTTATTGATGCACAGTTCTACGGAAGCTTTCATCTGCGCAAAGTTAAAACATCTCGCCTGAAAAACTTTGCTCAGTTCTGTCAGGTGAAGTGCCAACGTTGACAAAAGGAAACAGCATGTTGAAATTCTTGTTTTCATAAGTCGCAGCAAAACAACGCACATTGCATCATTTTTATTTTCTGACAGCTGCTTCAGTGCGGCCCAAATACCCAAAATCTCACACCTTGCTCCCACTGCTGCCTCACTCGACAACCACCTTGTTTTGCACCTTGCATGCGCGCTGCAACTGCCGACCTGTTGTCTTCATTGTAGTTTGATGCATCACCAACCAATCGCAACGTCGAAAAACACTTCCATAATTGCATTAAGATGTTTTTTGCAGTTTCGTACGCACAATACTGTGCAAATATGCGGCAGTGTAGTAAGAGGTCAAGCGAGGCGGTGCGCATGACAATGCACAGTTACCAAACATACAATTTTCGCTTCCAACTTCTGCGCCAGAAAATTGAGTCAGCCTGTAACATTGCAGCCGTCTGTTGCAACAGCCATGTGCAGGAAAACATGCTTTCCTCCTCAAATCGTTTTACTTCAATACAAGGCAAAACCATGCCTTGGCTTTCAGAATTTAGGGTGTCATTGCAAAATTTTAAGGTGTCATTTTGACACCCAAAAACGACTTAAAAACACTGCCTCTAGCTACGCCACTGGTTGGGGGCCCCAGATACAACGCAACATAGGAATATAACATAGAGTTGTATTCTTGTATCGCTTCTGAATCACAATTTTTCATACGAGTATTTTATTTGAAACAAATATATTTCATCACGGGGGGTCCCCTTGCAGCGGGGGGCCCGGGGCAATTGCCCCCGTTGCCTCCCCCTCTTAATCCGGCCCTGATTGCGACTCGTTTACCACAGTAGTGAAAAACTCGCACATACCATTATTTATGAGCAACAATTGTTGCTCTTCCCAAAATAGGTCAAGTAAGGCGCACCCGGTATTTTGTAATTGCTAAAGTCACGATTCGTTCGCTTCTTACTTCTTCAGGCTGTAAATAATCGAAGGAAAGAAAATCATTCAAAGGATATTAACTTAAAACTTCGTTTATGATGTCATTATTGAAAAACGTATCAAAGAGACAAAAATCTATAATCATCAGATTTAGTAAGACTGACCATATAACACAGCAAACAATTAAAAATTTTTTCTTCTGGTCTTCTACACAGCAAAATCATCGATGAGTTCATTAAAATTTGTTTGCCTAAGTATGTCACGTTCAATGCACAGAATGCTCAGTGCGGACAACCTCTCCTGGGACATTGTCACCCTTAATTCATTTTTTATTCTTTTCAGTCTTGAAAACGACCTTTCTCCTGAGCAGTTAGTCACCATCACGCTAAGAAATAGCCGCAATATTGCTTCTACATTTGGGAAGGCCATTTAAATTTTTCTCTGTGTATAATTTGATAGAGGTCTGTATGAGACAGAGAATGCATTTCTGATAATGCCAAACACAGTTTACAGCGTCAAGGCAGCAATCAACGGCCGAACGGCCCACCAAATTCAAATAGTGGCCAGCACATGGAATAAACCTTGCAAATTTGTTATTTTGGATGATTCTTTGCTGCATGCCATTGTACCTGTCACCATCAGCCATGTTAGCAGCATTGTCGTAAGACTGCCCTCGATTTTTTGTGAAGTCAACTGAAAGTTCAGTTGTGAAATAGCTAAACACTAGATCAGCCATGCTTTCTCTCGATTGATCTCTTAGCTCAGTGGTTCCCAACCGGGAGTCCATGGACCCCCAGGGGTCCACAGAAGGATTTTTGGGGGTCCATGACCTTCATATGTATACAAGGTGAAAGCAAAATAGCAAAATGCCCAACTACGCGTCGTGGTGGTCTAGCTTGCAAAAATCAAACTGAGCGCAACTCTTTAAGTAAAATCCAAGCCATAGGTCGACACAAGGTCTCGCCTATAGGAACGAACAAGTTTATGCACTTCATGCAAGGAAGGAACAAGTTTATGCACTTCATGGAAAAACGCAGGTTTGGCATTGGCAACACTGACAGTATAATAACCCTAAGCTTTGGCCAGGTGCATGTTAAGCATAAACGACCACAAGTTCTTTCGCTTGATTCACTCGTAAAAATCGGTATGATTCAGCAAACATAGTAGCAGAACGATGAATATGACGACACTGTAGCTTACTATGTGTCGTGGCCAGCAGATACTGTGGTAAATTCATGGAAACCCGTTAGAAGACACTGGCGTTAACAACACGCAATCTGAATGAGTGAATAAAACTAATTTTCATGAATAGACATAAATTGTTGACAAACATACAAACTGATCTTGCACCGGCAATTGACCTCAGGTGTACCGCAGTTTGCTGGAGGCCCCTTCAAATCTTGAGGCCCCCTTAGATCTTGAGGCCCTAGGCTTAAGCCTATATAGCCTATAGGTAAATCCGGCACTGGCACCCCCACTTTGAAAAAGGTTCCGCCACCCATGTCTGTAACCCTGTGGTTCTGCCTCCAGCGCCGTTGTAAAACGTTCTGTTTTGTTTGTTTTCATCAACCTGCGTTGTGCAGACAGTGTGTGCTTTACTAGGGACTTCGTGTCTGATTAGGCCTACAAATTAAATCCATTCGTTCATAAAAGGACCATCAAGTTGACGACAGATGTTGTAAGTTTAGAGAATACAACAGAATTTTTGCAATGGCACATAGGTTTATTTGTTAACGATCAAACGACTGATGACGAGAAGCATGCTCTTTCGACGAGATGTTAGTTGCTTGAGAAACAGTAGGCCTCATGTTTCCCAGTCGTAATTCATGACAAGACAAAGCGTTATTTCAGAAGAGAATAGCCTACCTGGATTTGTGTAGCCCGTGGCTTAAGTTAGAGTCACCGACGCCAGGGAGCTTTCTTTGAATATTGCGTTACAACAGCAGGCTATGTGCTGTGCAGTGAGTTCACTATGACATGTGAGTGCAAAAATATTTTGAAAGCGCCAATATATAGGTAAAGCAAAAAATTACAATCATTTTGTCCCTCCGAAAATTTCAGCTGGTTGCGGCTCGGGACGGAAGCCTAGATTTTTGGCTCCGCATCAGACCTGTACCTACGGGGGCATTGCAACCTAATTTTTTTGAGATAACTACAATTGCTTTGGACATTTCTAACGAAAAACGCGCAGCATGAGCTGGATAGTACACTATATTTTTCTTCTTACTATTGTCTTTATCCCGTAGCGCAATATTCTCGGTCTCACAACGACATCTTGATTACACTGCGGATTTCACCCACGTTTAGCAACCCATACAGTTATTCGGGTAAAAGCCGAGGCACAATAATTACGCCCAGCATACGAGGCGGAGATTTATTACGCGTCTAAATAGAAAAGTTGACGAAAATCATCTAATGCTTGGAATTCGATTCCAATGCTAAAAATCCTGCCCTCCAAATTCTGATACCCCCAATTTTGCAACACTGACTACAGGCCTGTTCCGCGTACAAAAAAATTGCTCTGCAACCACTCCACCTCCGAATATCGTCTAATATACTAAAGTCTGCATCAGACAAGACTTAGTTTTTAGCGTAACGTATATACATGTTGATTGGCAGTTTTGTTTAACGCATTTCCAACCTGAAGTATTTTTTTCCTCTGAGTTGAAAACGAACTCTTTGCATGCTTGAAATAATTCAACCCCATGTGGACCTTCATTAAATTTACTTGTCAAGTGTTGGTGTAACTACAGGTGGGGAAATCAGTGTTAACAATGTAGTGCCAAGATATCAATCTGAACTTTTTTTGTTTCAAACATAAATTGCAATGCATATTTAACCTCCACTCACTTCATAAACTAATATGGAATGAACATTAGATAAATCTTTCTGCTTCTGCAGTGAACAAGTTTCAAGCAAATCCATTAATTTTTTTTTCTAAAATACAAAATTCAAGCAATAGTGATATGAACTTTGAAAACAAAGTAACGAAAAAAGACACTCTGGCTCCGCTCTGCCACCACTCAACTAAAGTTTTTATTACTCCCCTCCGCTAAAACACATGGAGTCAGAGGAGCGGACTCCGCAACTCTGCTTTTTGTCCACCCATGTGATGTCGTCAAAACCGTAAACTCCGTGCTCGAGAGTCGAGACTTAGTTCAAAAGGTCGCACGTATGTGAGAAATTGGGAAAAATTACAAGTGGGAAGAGTTGATCATTTTTTTAAAAAGTTTAAGAAACGTTTGGCGCAGCTTACACTGTTTTACGTCTCGAGCCTCAGTCTCAAACATTCAGGTGTCAGTTCAGACTTTAAATTCTTCGCTTCGACCACATTACTATACAACGCACAACATTTGGAAAATAGAAAACAGATCACTTAAAAAGACATGAAGATTTTTCACCAACAACATGAAGTCATCACTTAAATCTTGAGCTGCAACATTTGCAGATGCAGAATATTAATTTTTGCGTCCAGTATAAGTACCTATTTGAACTCAAGTTTACATAACTTCTACAATAAAACTACAGTCACATCGCAATACTTTTGTACCCATTGAACAGTATTGCATCTTATTCGTAGTGGCGTAACTGACGGGAGGGTGGGGGGTGAGCTTCCCCTCTGGCAAGCTAAATGTAAAAACGTTCCCTCTATCTTACATTTTGATATTTAGTATTCTTTTGGTTTTCAGTAGGTTGTTGTTTTTTGCGTTTTTCGGGGTGTTTTCGTGTGTTTTTAGCTAGTATACAATAGACACCCACATCTGGATTCACTATTATTACTAAACGTTTTTCTGAGTGTTGGCCAGTGGGCCCTTTTCAGCTACGTTATGCCCCCAAGCTTAAACCTCTAGGTACGCCACTCCTCTCCGCATTGCAAACAGTAAAACCGCTGCATGAAGAACTTTCCCAATGATAAGCTGTAAAAGTCTGTATGACGAATTGAGAAACTAGTGAAAAAATTATTTTTTATATAATATAAAACTTTCACATGATCTTGAGAGGTATCTGCAGGCCCGTAACCACGAGGGACGCAGGGGGAGCAGTACCTCCTAGAAAATTTTTGCCATCCTTGGAAAAATGTGTTGGACATAGTTTAAAACTATTGGACATAGTTGAAAAATTTTGGGCCGGTCTCGGAAAACTCTGCTCCTCCTGGTGTCCCAAGCTGGTTGTGGGCCTGGGTATCTGGAGGGATATCTAGAAACTCCGGGAAGGGTAACTCCAAAAATGGGCGATAACGGAAGGGTTACTGCAGCTTGTCCTCTGAGCCTTAGGAAGTCAAAAGGCGTGCAACACATTCGAAAACTCTCAGTGAGTGCCCACCATATATTTAGGGCTGAAACAAGGGAAAGCCGGGAGGGCTAAAATGGGGGTGGGAAGAAATTTTTCCTTGTGGGATTTTGGTCATACCGTTCTGACAGGGAATTGCTGCTTAGACCATTGGAAAAAATCGAAGGAATTGCCTTATTTCTTACTATTTATGAATATCGCAAGCAGCGGTACAAGAGGACTGCGTGCAAAAAGTCTCATTTCAGGTTTTCTGCCCAGAGTCATCAATTGCTCTCTATTGCCCTGGTTACGTTTATGAAGCCATGCACTTGACCCAGCTGGTGCAACAGCGCGCAGAACATCACTTGGCTCAGGACTTTTGACCACAATGCTGGCTAAATCTGAATAGCTGTCCATCAAACAATCATTCACACAAACGAACTCGTGTAGAAATGCCCGAAATATAACATAATGTAATACAACAAATTAGTAGTATTCCACTACGATATCTCCAAAATGCGAAATGTTCACCGAAATAGCACCAAAGTACAAACGTGACAAAAATTAAGCCAGAGGACAGGTATATGAAATTCACACTTAGACACAAAGTAGAGAAAGTCGACAGCACTTGAAGATTCTACAGTATAACTGACACTTGCGAGTGATGCAGACATGTATACACTGAATGAGGTTCACCTTAAGTATTGGCGACAACAAAAATCAAAAATATAAAATACAGAACGCTGCAGTAGTCTGTTTTCAATAAATCCATGTTGAACATCGAAGGTATTTTTGGTTGTTGAAATTGTGGCCTCACATAATCTGTTAACACACTCGTAGCTTCTCCGCTTAAGCTGAAAAACCGAAGTTCAAATATTTCGTTCTCATGTTAAATTTATTCTGAGAGGTACTTTTACATATAAAAACCTTTGAAATAAAGTATTATTCAAAAATGTTTCACAGTCGAGAAATTCAGCGGAACAGCCATTGGAATAACACAAGCAGTTAAAATAGGGCTAAAACGTATCTTTTAAATAAACAAGGTTTCTTCTGCGAATCAGTTTTTTTAATGGGAACCGTTTAAACGATGAATGCCCCAAACTTAGAACAACAAAGTTACATACAGGCAGGGACAGTTACATCAAGATAATTATTTCAAGGCCAAGGCCAACTCGACCGAGTATTTCTCAGAGTCTTGACATTTTTTAAACATTTTTTAAACTTGCGTGTTGAATTTGTGTCCACACTGTAGTTCCTTATCACATGGGCTATTAGTTTTACATCATCATACAAAAATATATACTCAACACATAGGCGGAGGAAGAGTTAGTGCATGCGCTCAGGCAATGCTTTGAAAGTGTAACACCGAAGCAGTTTACCAGCAATTGCGTCATTAAATTTAGAGGGGTTATTATCTCTATTGCAATTAATTATGAAGGCCGTGGATAGTGAGATTAAAAAACGATTTTTGGAATATGCTATAAACATGCTTCAAAATCTGAAGTTTTTTAAAACTAAAAACTAAAAGAGTTACGGTAGTTATTCCTTCACAAAACTATAAGTAAATCGGTGCACCCAAGGTTCAAGTTGCCGGTGTTTCTGTTGAGTTGCTGAGCTGGTTAAGTATGTTGGTGTAGCATTTTCTGCTTCATTCGAGGATGATGAGGATGACATCCTGTCAACACAAAACGTTATAAATCTACACGTTTTTCTCATAAAGAAACCCCAATTTGCCCTCGTGCGCATCTCTCTCAACAAGTGCAAAAATAAAGTCTGAATGCAGCAAAAACTATGCTTTGGAAATAAGCGAAACGGCTTAAGGTGATCACTGCGTTGAACTCCATCTTCTGACTGCTGCTTCGTTGGCAACATCCACTCGCAGCAAGCATTTTCTTTTCGTGGCGTTGACTGGTGAATTAGCGAATTGCGGCCACCTGTTTGACATCACAGAGGTATACCGCGTTGTGCTAATTGCTTTCGCATTTCCCAGTAGATCACGGCGCTCTGTATCCAAGGCCACCTCTGCTCTCTCTTCAGGTACAGACATAGTGCATCGATTGCTCACGTACAAGTGAACGGATCACGTTTGGTTGACGCAGTAATTCTGCGTTGTGATTGGCAAACAGTTGCTAAAGTTCCTGTCTTTCGAATTATAGGTGACACTATCCAGCTGAGCTGTAATTCTGGCAATCAGTTTGTAAAAACGGCAATCTGACCTACAGTCAGTAAAGATTTTCTTGTGCCTAGAAAGAAACCACTAAAGAGACTCTCTAAATCTGCAAGCAGTAAAAAATTTTCGAATAAGATATTATCACGAAGTCTGAATTTATTAAAGGGCCACTAAAGTTTCATTTGATTTTGCGCGATTTCAAAATTCTTATAAAGTTGTGTGGGAAAGAAATAATGGTCCTATAATCTATATGTCTTTTGGTTTGTCAACGTCACCTTTTCTCCATAAAACGCATACTATCTTTTACTTCCATAGCAAAGAAGTTTATTTTGCGGACGTTTGGGCAACACATATCTTTTTTTGCGTGTTTGGACCAAAATCGTGGCCCATTTCATCACGGGTAGCCTTGGAAACCTGAAGACCTAATCCATGCACTTGCACTCACCAGTCCACCAGATAAGCAGCAGGGTCAGCTAAAATCGAGACACCTGTAGTCTTTTCCAGTAGTGCGCATAAACCGCTCGATTCAAGCGACGGTGGCGCTTTCACATTGGGTTGACAAAACGTTGAACACACAAGGGTGAAATCAACACCAGACTCCGTGACTTTCACACCGGACGTCAGTACCAAACCGGGTGTATGTCCCTCCAACGACCAGCAAAGATCAGGCCAAACTGCCTTTGCACTGGCGTTGGCCGGTTCACGTACATAGGTTCTGGCTTCATCTGCAGCGAGGAACAAACCGTAGAAAACGCTGAGTGTCCTATATACTGAACTCCTAATGGCCCACATGACACGACGTCGACGAAGGGGGTGGGGGGGTGGCAAGCGCAGGCAATTACTGGGAAGAAACAAACACTGAAAGAACCCATCGGCAACTATACCATGTTCGGTCATCATTATGCACAAGCGTTACATCTTTGAAGAAAATCGAAGACTTGCAAAAAGCATCAAACCTTTGAAATGAGCGAATGAAATAGTTAGTGAAGATGCACATCGTTGAACAAGGGGCGTAACGAGGTTAGATGGTACCCGGGGCAAAAAGTAAGTTTGGCGCCCCCATGTTCGAACCCGAGGTTTTTGGGAAGCTAATGTACTCTATTGAAAAAACGTACTTGTGATAATTTTGGGACTTGTCGGTGCCCCACACAGTCATTCGGTGCCCCAATAGTGATTAGGCGCACGTGGAATTGCTCCCCCCTTGCCTCCCGTCGTTACGCCCCTGCGTTGAACATACGAATACAAATGGTTTCTGACTAAGACATCCAGTGCGTTGGCGAGATACTGTAGATGTCTTGATGCTGACGAGCACGAACACTTACATTGTTGAGGAAGCAATGCAAGCCTTGCTAGGCGTTGCTATAGGCCTGCTATGTCCAACACAAATGGCTTACTGAGCCAAAAAGTATGTCACTATCTTAACCAGGGCCGCACATTGAATGACATATTATTGAGGGCCGCACATTGAATGGCTTACTTTGATCTTAGCAAACTAAATTTAGCTTAAATTAATATACTGAAAATGTGCGAACCTAACTGCAGTGGTAACAGACGTGATGAAGTGACATTGAGGACCACCTGCATCAAAAAGTCAGGTTCAAGATTATCAAAACAAGGACAGGTTTTCAGTATGTGGGATACTTTTGCTGCAGCCAAAACCTAAACTGGGCCGTACAAAACCCTCGACTGGGCCGCATGCGGCCCGCGGGCCGCGGGTTGGACATAGCTGCTATAGGCAATGAGGAGGCATTTTATACGAGGCTGAGTATACTTGTTCTACAATCGGCAAGCAAGCATTGGAATGCAATATTCACGAAATAACGTATTTTTACTTCAATTGAGCACTGATAGGTTTCTCGGAGCCTGTCTGTTGCACCAGGAAGTGATTTTACTTGTCTTTGAAGTTCATGGTAATCCTTTGGCAAGGCATGAAGTAATAGGCTACACCAAGATGTTTGACTTGTTCGGCAAACTCAACACCCACAACATGTAGAGAAGCATGTGGTGTCGTAGGCTGTTCATAGTTTTTGGAAGAAAAAACTACTTCAACTATGTTTTTCAGCAACAAAAACTTTGTGTTCAGCAGAATCGTCACAAAGAATCTTCAGAAAGCGTTGGAGGCCTTTTAATTCTTGGGCCAAACAGATAGATATCATCAACAAACAGGAAATGAAACAGAGACATATTTCCAGCAGAGCTTATTGCTCTTTAGAGAGTAGGGGAACAAAGTGTTCTTCAGTAGAGAAACAAATTACTGAGGAATCAGGTATTCACCCTGCGTGACCTTATTGGATGCAGTGAAGATGTCGAAAAGGCAAGTGAACCACTTCACTTGTACGATCTGGTTTCTGTGCCAACTCACCTGAGTTCTCACAGTGTAAACTGCATAAGCATATTACGCATATTTAGTTTTGAACACGAAGCTGATATGTTTTGTAAAATGTTTCATCAACACTAAAGAGCCTTCAAAAAACTATACATGCTTTATATTGAGACGTTTCGGATTATTCTTAATCCATCTTCAGCAGTGATGCCAGGTTATTTTTTGAAAACAAGCAAGTAAATTTGAGAAACAAGCCCAAAATGGGTAATTTAACGGAAAAACAAGCCCAACGCGCGTTTGGTAGGAAAATAAAAAAAAACATAAAACCAGCAGGTTAGTTAAATACAAAAACAGGGAGGCAAATCCGAAAAAACAAGCCCAAAATGAGCAAATATGCACAAAAGCACGCCCAGATTTCGTTTTGCAGTAAATTCAAAGAGCAAAATGGCTATGAAATTTGATAACAAAGCAATCCGCAATGCAGAAACCTGCAAAAAAACAAGCCCAAAAAACAAGCAAATTTTAATCAAAACAATCAACCCGCAAGTCTTCAAAAAAACCCGCAAATCCACAAAAAAACAAGCCCACATTCGCGGGAAAACCGAAAACTGAAGATTCTCCAGTCAAAAATAAAGCAACACTTGGCAATGCTAGCAATTCAAAACCAAGAGACTCTGTGACGTAAGAAATAACAGTGTGACGCAAAAGACGTCAAAAGCAAAGCCAAGACCGCCAACCCTGTCAAATCGCTAAAAGTAAAAGCAGGACCAACGGCTATGGAGAAAGCGCTGAAACAAAATCTACGCAAACAAGCCAAGACCAGCAGCAAGAGGCCATTCACAGAACACAGCAAGCGAAGTATGCAATTTTTTTTTGTAAAATGCATTTTATGTGTCAACACCGATGCTTGCCCCGAGCTGCGTTGGTTCACTTATTATAGCAAAGTTTGTTTGATTAAAATTACACGCATTTTTTTCCTCGTGCTGTGCTTTGCAGACCAAACACTCGTTTTTAGCAGAATAAGAAATGCTTTGCAAACATTTCAAACTACGTTTATGTAAACTGGTTGTATCCACACAGTCAAGCGACAGTGTTGAAGTACTTGCCCTGCATGTCAGTGTCATCGTTGAGTGAGGCATGAAGTCATACACTCAAAACTGAAATATTTGAGTTGGTTGGCAAACCTATCACTTACACCATTCAGTGAAAAGACTGGTGTGGCCCGTTGTTGCCTTTAAGGGTAATAATTACACCGACTGTCTTACTACAATCAAAAACAATTTCATGTTCAGTAGTATAATTACAACAAATTTCCAGAAGGCGCTGAAGACCAGGAGGTTTGGACCAAACACACATAAATCATCAGCAAACCGTTTTTGATTCACAAACATTTTTCCCACAGATACCCCATGCCCTAGTTGTGTCCATCTGTACGAACTGTCCGAATATATGCTCGCGCGACCACACCAAAATGGTTCACAACCCCTCTGGGGTTCGTGACCCCAAGTTGAAAACCAATGCCATAGAGGCATCCAAAAGTGCTGAGAATAATGGAGTGCCTTCGTTTCCTTATTATGATGATACAATCTGTTTGAGTAACAATACGCACATTTCAGTCACATGTTGTGGCCTGCCGCCAAACTTTGCCAGTGGTGGCAACAAATAATCAAATGCGGTTAAAATGCAATGCTCAAATAGATTAGATATCGTTGTTGCAAGAGAAACAAGTTTGTAATTACCACCATCACTTATGTCACCATTCTGATTGTTGCAAAGAGGCACAATAATAACTTGCATTCATTTTTGTGGAATTTTGCCATGAATCATGCACATAGAAGATAATATCTGAGATAAAAACACACACTGAGGTCAGCCTAAGTTATGTGCTCAGCTAAAATTTCATCTCTGCCAGAAGCAAGGCTCTGGTGGAGTTTTTGAATGAGGGCTGCAAGCCTATAAGTCCCACACATAATATTAGTGATATCTTTGAAATTTTCATGGTTGTTTAGATTTTGATTCACAAAATTGTCAATACTGTTGGTTCTTGATGAATTCAGCAATGTTTCAAAATATTTTTTACATATTGCTGCAATAGCTTCATTACTGGTTACGCCCCGTTTTGCTTCCCTACGCATTTAAAATTTTTGTTAAGTAATTACGTCCCTTTTAGTGTTTTTAGGGGACAAAATAAACGATCTTTTTCAAAATGCCTTAAATTTTCTTTGCAAGCGTGATATAGCCAGTAAGACTGTCAATTTTGTGTTTCTACAAACGGAATCACCTGAAGGAATATACAATTTTAATAAACCTTCACAAACTTGTGCAGGCACAGTGGTGCAAAGATGATGTAAGACTGGACTGCATTTAATGTAGAGTGTTCTACTCTTACAGCGGTTTTGCTTCAAAGTAGCCATTCGCCAGTAATAGCTGAGGTTTGATTTCGCGTGCAATTGAAAAAATTCTGTGCAAAGCGCAGCCAGATTAAATCCACGTAAAACATAAACCTGAGTGTAGTAAGTTTTATCGTCAATATCTACCGCTTTTCTTGATTGGATTCGGAAATCATTTTTCATTGAGGCCCAACATGTTTTTCACATGCTATGAGAATAACGTACAAAAATCGCCAACGGTCTGACCTGTTCGGTTTTTCTCAAATTTTAAACACCACTCTTTGATCAAGTATAGGGACAGTGTAAATATCTTTGCAATGTGGTAATAGTGCAGTGATTTTCACTCGTTTGATTTTGTCTAATTTATAAATGAAAAGCTTCGATCTAGAAAAGCCTTCGGTTTTAAAGGATTATTGCACTGCACATTCAAGCCGGCAACACAACACTAAACTATTAACAACTTGAAAATGAACCGTGTCGCAACAAAAATTCCAGCCAACGCAAGAAAATAATTACGTGCGATCCGATCGCGACAAGTGGATCGTTGTGTTGAATGCAAGCTGCATCAGAAAAGTTGTGGGGTACGATGATGTTTTTCAAATGATAAAACAATGGTTTTTACAACCGCGGGAGTAAAAATCAAGTAAATTGGAGAGGTACGTTTTCTGAGAACAGAACACCTTCTGTGCCGTTGATTGAAGTCGACCACTTTCATTAAAACAAGACATCTTTTGCGGCCGTAGACACTTTTATGCACAAGGTCAACGATCAGCAATAACATCCAGCTAGGTCCCCCTGCGGAGTTTATTTTTGTCGTCATGCGCCAGACACCCAGCGGGTACTTCCCTATTGTTGGTGAAGACCGTTAACATAACCATTTGGACCGTGGTAATACACAGCTTTGTCGTGAAAACGTCGATGCAAGTTTGGGCTATAAAGATTTTGAGTGAGTAAAAGTTGCTTCCAATTTTTTCTAGTTGGAGTTGAAAGTCTGAGCTTGCATTTTAACAACGCAATGAATAGAACCAGTCAGTAGTGGTTTGACCAGAAAGGAACCAATCTAAGTATTTCCAACAGAATTAAAACCTTTAATTAACCCACAACATGTGCTGGTTTACGTTCTATCATTTTCTAGTGTGACATAAAAAACTCTGGCAATAATTGAACAAAGAAAAATTAATCTCTCACAAATCAGATCACGCACGTTTTAAAAAAACATTGCTGGTGGTTTTTGCGGTTTAAACGCAACCAAAGTAGATAAGTTGCAGCTGTGAAAGCTGAAAGTTCATGATGCAATAACAATAAGAAGACATATAAAAAAACGGAAGGAAAAGTTACCTTTAGGAGTGGATGGATGTGAATGACGTAAATAACATCTTTATTGGCGCTTTAGAATTATGAAGCCGAACAAGGCTTTGCCGTTTTTTTCAAAAATGTTAAATATGCCTCTGCGCTGATCTTGCTTCGATGCTTTGTTTCGTTGCGGAGTTCGTTTGGACGCCGCAACGCATCAACGCTTACTTCGTTTCCTCACCCACGCCAGGAGCAGCACTTGCGATATTTGAGCTGTGTAGGCTAAATCAATCAACAAGTAAGTTTAATTGCGCTGTAGGCTCATTAGATGGCAATCAAACGAAAAAAAACAATCAAACAAAAATGTAACGGTATACACCACGTCTTTTTTGTTGCGTGACAAATTTTATTCACTACAAATGCTGCAAAGCCTGATTTAACAATTTTAGAAAACTAACCTCATCTGCATTCTTGATATTGTCTTAGATTTAGTTCTAATTTCCACTCAACATCATCGGTCATGTTTTTATGAATTCATAAAAAAAATGATTTTCTTACTTTGTTATTTTTTATAAAAATTGACTTTGGACAATTTTACACCAACCTATTCTGGAAAAAGATTTTCAAAATATAACCAAGTTTCAACAGTTGTTAACAAACTCGTTCCCGACAAGTGTTTGGCTGTGACACAAATTCTCGCTTGAGAAGGGTATCCAATGCACACCTTCATGGTTTGTAATCTGAAGTAATTTTTGGCTCCCATCACCGAACTTCCGGAGTTTCATATTCACAAAGTTTCAAACGGTCTGCATCACTTTGTAAAAATTACATTCAGCATAAAATAACTTTTGGAAACCCATAAAGCTGTATTGGAAGCAAAACCACAAAAAAACATTATTTTCATGAGAATAGCAGCAAAGATTCAGAAAAATTATGTGAGTCTTGTTGTGGTTGAAAATAAGTGTTTTCCATACGTCCTATGCGACATTGTTCAAATCATTTGTGTGTATGTACTAGTTTCCAATGATTGTTTGTTATTTCTGAAAAGTTTTCCGTTTTTCCATGTCCATACAAAATTTCGACTCAAATTGAACGAGTGCGTGGACTGCTTGTTTTCCTGGAAAGCTGTGGTGCGGATGCCCTCAAAAGCTTGTCTGTGCGCAGCAGCGTATGTTTCGCTTGACTTTTCTCTAAGAATATCCTTTAGCTGATTAAGAACCGTTAAAATCTGGCACAGCAAGCACTTTTCACATGTCAGTGCGATTGTGGCGTGGCGCAGTGCGGCAAGCGAGGCGAAAGATCGGATTCGCGCAAGTAAAATCGTTAGGAGTTTGGATATCAGCTTAACGTCTTGTCCTCCCATGATTGAGAAATCACCTTGAACCATAAGTTGACTGCAGCAGCATACGTTCCATGCAGGGAGGAAATGAAGAAAAGGGATCTTTAAAAATTTTTTGTGAGAGTCTAATCAGAATCTTTTTCGATTTTTTCAAACTATCTAAAAAAGAATAATTTGGTCAAAAAACTTTTGTAATTTCATTTTTAAGTTTTAAGGTGTGGATCAATATATGGTGGAGTGTGGAATTGCGTGTGCAAAGAAAATGTAAAAGGTTGTCGAGGAAAAAAGAAAAATTGTATTCTTCTTCGATTAAACAGCTGAGAGGAACCAAAAATTTCCGTTTTATAAATAATAAATCAGCTTCAGAGGAATGGTTCCTTATTTTCGATCAAACTAGGGCTATATACAGGAATACATCCTGTGATAATCGACCCGCGATTGCGAGATACATTCTTGAGCTTAAAAAAGTAGTTCATATCGACAGCTGATGATATTCGTTTGTTTCTTGCAGCTGTTTTTGAGAAGGCAGTCACATTTGCCCGACACTGTAATCAAAATAGTTGCGGAAGGTGTCCACACCACAACTCGACTCCAGAGAATGGCCAGGTCAAGCCACCAGCAACTGCTGTGCGCTATTGCCTCCAACAACTGTCGTCTGGATCGGCACATCGCCGCGCTTTGAAGGACGACAGCTCACAGGTTGCGCTCTCACCTCGACTTGGTAGCGTTTTTCACTCCGCGCCACCACCTGACATGCAGAGCGGTCTTGCTTATCAGTGCCAAGCCTGCTCTGGAATGTGCGTAACGCAACGGCTGAGCATGGTAACTTTGACGGCAGGTGGTTCGCTTTGCAAGTTTAAACCTGATTGTTACTGCAAGTGATGGTTGCAATTCTATTAAGTTGCTCGAAGACTTGACGTTGAATTGAATTGAGCTTTTGAAACAGAACGATATCAACTTTTGAACGTTTCTGGTTTATTTTAAATCACCATTGCAATTACAAGTATGAAGTTTTGCCTACAACTATAATATATTTATTTTTACTATTCAAATAAACGAGCCACTAGGTACTTTAACAGATAATTTTGTTGCAAATAGATCACTTTGTGATGACCTTTGTTTTTATCGTTCTTAAAAATGGTGTGCCGTGTCCGTATCTAAAGAAGGCTGATTTTCGTTGATAAAGTATGTAATGATATTCTTGCTGAGATCCCAACTGCGTTCGTGGTATCCATCGAAAAGTTCTCAAATGTAATTTTGTGCAATTACTGAAAAATAATGGCAGTTTCAACGTTTTGCAAACAAGAATCTCTGACTTTTTTCAGTAACTGAAACTTGATATACGAGTGGTAAGAATCAGATTGCATTTCAAATGTTTGTTCTAAAATTTTAAATAGACTCACTGTCAAAGGAGTAGCCAAGTTTTTCGGCTTGCACCGGTTCGATCAGTGAGAGTTCTTTATGAACAATGTCAACAAGAAGTTTCAAGGTGAATAAACATCTTTGAAATGAATCGGACTGATCCTAGCTTATCCGACAAAGAAGCAGAAACCTCGAAAGGTTCGTATTATTCTTGCTCTTCTACATAAATGAAACGTCTATCTTTTAGTTTCATAAAAGTAGAAACAGCTGCTGAAGGTGCTACGTGCTTGTGTTTCACCTGAAATCCTGTTGAATGTTACCATTTGCGTTAAGTTGAAGAGCAATTTTATTTATATAGGTTCTAAAATTTACTTTAGGTTATAAAGTTTCTTTCATGCTTTTGTAATGAATCATCGATTAAGAAAGATTTAAAAAAAAACAAAAAGCCTGTTTTAAAATATCTTCAACTTCACTTTATAGGTACAAGTGTTTGTGTCTCCAGGTTCGTCAAAGTGTCAGTTTGAAATCTTGAGTTTGCTTTAAATTTTGAAACCTCCTTAAAGCTTGTAAAATTACATTCTTGAATGCCAAAGTATTTAAAGTACTTTCCTAGAGCAAAATATATCGGCTAACCTAAAATTTGAAATTACTGAAAATGGTTACAGATACCAAGAGCAACTTTTGATTTAACGAAATGTAGTTTTAGGTGTCAAATATTCTGGCTACATGTTGTATAGCCAAATGCAAGTTACTTGGTTTGTGCTCAGAAACTGTATCTCAATTACGGTTCTTGTTTAAATTTTTAACTCAACTTGTATATTTGTAGTGACAGAGAAAAACCTCTTGCCACAAGTATAGAGAAAGTAATTTGTGAACACTTGTCAAATATTTTACAAAAAGTATCAAGTATTTGAAAATATTGAGCTTTTGCGGTAGGAGGGTTATAACATGACTGATCCTTAGTGTCTTTTAGGAAGTCAAAAAGTTAGCTGCGGTTCTAGCATCAACGTTTCAACACTTTTTTGATTCAGGTGAAACTTTCAAGCAACTAGAGCTTTTATCTTAAGCAATTTATCAGTATAATGTATTTAAAGCGACTAAAAAGCTATGCAGTTTGCACGCATGTGATTTCCATGTAGCTGAATCTGTTGACATTGCCAGAATGAAATTTGACATATACATAAAACGGTCGCAACTTTATCCGCAACAAGTAAACTTGAAGCGACTGATTCTATCCCAGCTTCGATTCCTTCAACCGAGATCATAGCTGTGCATTCAAGTCTGGTACAAACACAGTTGGTACAAACACAGTGCGGAGCATTTTGTAGTCGGCACAACGAGCTGCCATATTTTACACGTTTCCGAACTTGCAGCTGTCTCCTGCGTTTGCGGTACGATCAGTCACAGTGAGTTCGGATGTGGCATTATCTGTTATGCATTATCTCATTTCGTTTAGGTTTTCATGTCACAGATTGACATGCTTTAAAGTCGAGTTGCGATAACTTAATTCGTAGGAGGTTCAGCTGTGGAAAAGTCACTTGTGTGTCAGATGCATATGGGGGTTCAGTTGTAGACTGTGCAATTCTTTCAAGTTCTGTTGCGCCGGCACCATGTGTTGGTTACGTCACAAAGAATGTGATTTCATCATCATCTTGCTTCCTCCTCCATCTAAACTGTAAGAACCATGTAAAAGGCTTTTTGCTGTCAGGTTGCCTCTTTACCTTGGTGAATTTTCCTTAAAATTTGGTAATTTTGGATAACGTAGACCGTAGAAGAACTTAATAAAATTGGATTGTGGATATTCCCAACTTCATTTGCATTTTTGTCTAGTGTAACGTGCTGTTTCACTAAACAAAATTGTTTTAGCGTGGGGAATTATAATAAGAATCTTGCGATCTTACAATTCGAAGTCAAAAATATTAGCCATTAACCTCCGAAAGTTCCTATTACATGCTTAAAACATTTTCTGCTTTCAAAATTTAGTAGACATAACAGTTGTTTAATTTCAGAAGGTTTTCGCTCTGAGACATCAAAAGCATATCTGACAAATCGATGGTATACAGTAAAAAATAGAGGTCATATAAGATTTTTTGAAATAGTTTTTGCAATATGTATTGGAAAAATTGTTGGAGAAAAGGTTAGAAATAGAACAAACGTGTCTGCTTTGAGAAACTATTTAAGGATTGAACAACATATTTCAACATGGCGATCATAAGAGGACTTTCACGGAAGTGGAGCAGAAAAAAGTTTTGCTTGGCTAACAACATCTGTGATTTAATTTGTGGTATTACAAATTTTTGTTTAGGCGTTCCAACATTTTTACTTACAGCAAAATCATGTGATATTTTTGCTTTATTGCTTACTTCCCATTCCAAGTAATGCAACTTAGGCGTCTTTTCGAAATATTTTTCACATAACAATGGTTTGACAATGTGGGCTCATGTTACAGATATGTTACAGATAAGCAACTATTTGGTTTATTTTTACTTAATTTCTCGGCTTATAACATGCCGAACAGATAACCTAGTCCCATACACTTATTACGCACCCAGCACAAGTGCCTCTTGAACAACAGGTGGTTGACTTATATATAGATGTCAGCGCGCTCCCTAGCGGCGTGTCAGAATAAATATAAATGTGATGTCACCCTTGCAGGTTGGAGGAACTAAGTTAACTCAGTCATTAGTCTGTGTTCGGCAAATATAACATTTCTGCGAAATAAGCCTATGTAACAGTATTAATGTTTTCGAGTTTAAGAATTCATTCAGCATTTTTGCTGAAATTTTAAAAGTAATATAGAACGCACCCTAGGTTATTTTATATTTAGATTTTTCAACAAATACAAGATATTTTTCTTAGTACAAGATTTTTCGAAAATAGTCTTTAATGATGTTTTGTACGTAAAGGACTAACTTTTCAATAAATCTTACGGGTGATCTGAAAAGCAAGAGGGTTTTATGGGGATATATAATGGCCCTAAAACATATTGTGCGTCATTTCTAGTCATTATTCAAAGCTCTTTTAGAAGACAAATTTACCAAAACCGGACATAAACTTTCAATTCTAATTATTTGTGGCAAAGACACTTTCAGCATCACATTGTTGATTGCGGGTGTTATGGTTTGCTCTCATGTGACAATATTTCTGAAGAAACTCAGAGGGTTATAAAGTTTGCAGCAATGGCGTAGCCAGCACAAAGTTTTTTTGGGGACAAATCTTTCGACTTCAAACGAGCAACAGTATTTTGTTTGGGACACCGCCTCTCAAAGCACAAAACGACAAGATATTCTAGAAATTTGTGGGGGCATGGCCCCCTTGGCCCCTCCTGGCTATGGTTTGCAGCTATTTTCACGAAAATTGAGAAGCTTCAGTAGCATTCGACCACACACTACAGCTACAGTAGCAAAAAGTTATCAAAGATACTTCTGAAATTTCAGCAACATTAATAATAGCTACAGTGATTTAGTAATAGTTGCGAGTTTCTTGCAGGATATTTCGAGGCTGGGATTTTGCATCAAGGGATACGCCACCCTTTTCTTCCTGGTGCAGATTTGAAAAAACAAACTAAAAAGCGGGTGCTCAACTATGTCGAGCAACCAGGTGGCAGCTCTCATGGATTTTTTCCACACCTAATATCATCACGATTCGAAATTTAAGTAAAATCGGGCATTAACGTCAAACCTAGAGACAGAAATTAACTTAACTGTGAGGGGGCGGGGCCTCGACGAGACAGCCTCGCCAACAATTTATCTTTCCAACTTTCAGAGTCTTGACCTAAGCTTGAGTAAAATTGTTTCGTATTCGCGCTGATAAACTCAAATCTTTTGACACTTGGGGACTGATAAAGACGCTTTTCAGCACGTCAACGCAAACTGGCAGCTTCATGCCTATTTGCTTTCCACCGATGGCAGCATAAAGATTAGTGACGTACAAGAGTTTGCATTGAAACATGGCATTAACAATAGCAGTCTTAAGATTTTAGCGCAAATGTAGTAAACTGCAAAAACGTTTATGAACCACACGAGAGGTGTTAATTATTGTCCCCACTCTTTTGGCCCAAGTGCTATTAGTTATTGATATCACGGTTTTTGTAGCCACTGCTATCAAGAAGATTAATAACAATTAAGTCAATAGCGTTACGTTCTAATTTTAATAGTTTATCAAAAAAACTTTTGCTGCCCATCTAATACTTGGAAAAATGTTTTTCTCAGTAGTGCTGTGCATTTACTTATGTCTGCAGGAACTATTTTTGGACACAGAAGTTCTAGCCAGCCGAACGGAGGCAACTCGAATACCTATGCACCTACTTCCCCTTGCTCCATGTCATTGGGTGCCTCAGTACGGGCCGCCGACGTTGAGAAACAAGACTCTCATCAAAATGCAGTTGGAAACTCTTGCGACGATCAACCTCTTGACCTTACAGTTGGGAACAGAATTTGCGAATCGAAAAATGCAAATGGTCGCAGAAAATCCATCAACGAATCAAACGGACGCCCAAACTGTAACACCGCTAGAAGCCCCGAGGGACTACACGGCGAAAGCCACCAGGGGATGCGTGACAATCTGACGATGAGCCGCGGTACAAGCGTGAGTGCTGCGGATGAATATAAAAAACTTCCTACGTCCTCAGTGACCCATACCGACAATGTTCGTTTATCGCAAACTTTGCCTTATGCACCAAGTATGTGGCATTTGTCTTCTTTCTGGATGCCTCTTGGCAGGAAGTTGCTTTTTCCGGGTCTCTACCCTTCTTTTGCGTCACAAGTCAATCTCCCTGCTTCTCAGTTGCCAGCGACTCTGGAACCTGGCTCGACACCACAGCCACAGCATCCGGAAACAAGAGAAAGCGGAAACACACGAAATCGTTTTGAGTTTCGGCATTTGCCTTCAATGCTAGACGCACTCTTAAAAACCCAGAACACCCGTTTTGGAAGAAAGGAAGCAAATGGTGGCGAGTTGAAAATTTTTACATTGAAAGCTGTAACGGTTCTAGTGCCGCTTTTGAATAGTTGACCGCTTTCGAAATGCTTGTGTTTTTACTTTGAAATTCAAAATGCACGTTCTAGAAGTTTTAATGGCATCGTCACTCATCAGTGGATTTAAAAGCTTAAAGTTAGTGATGCTATCATGAATTTCCCAATTCATGAATTTACCGACAGGATTATCTTTAATAATGACTTGCTATTTTTGGTACCCGAAAAGCGGAATTTCAAAAAAATTGGAGTCAAGTTAGCTACTAAAGAATTAGAGTAAACGAAAAATAAACGGTACAACAACTAATTTAAAGTATGCCAATTACTTCTGTTGCCTTGGCCGTTACATTTGCTAACAAATCTGTAGTTTGTTGAGTTAATGGGTTATTCGGCATCACTGATTTATTAAGTTGGTTTTACTTTGAACTAACAGTTCATTCCTACTTTGAACTAATAGTTCACCCCCGATGAATCGCACGTAAGCCACATGCTATTTTCATAAAATACTTTCGCAGTAAAGAATGCGTTAAGTGAAGTCGAGAACAAATTTTTCAAAACATCTTTGAAACCCATTCTTGAAACTCTTAATTTAAGATCAGACATTTCCTAAATGTCTGATGTGGACATGCGCGGAGAAAAGCGATTATGAGATGCGTGGTTTATGCAAAAACGTCTCAAACTTTTGGAGGCATCGCTAGTAATTAAAAGGTTAAATATCGCTGCAGCCAGTAAACAATCTTAATATTCCTCCATGTTGGCAGGAGCGCATGTATTTTCAGCCTGTGATATTCTACGATACGTTTTATTTCAGCACTTGACTCAACGTTTCCGCGAAATAAGACTGAGGTCCAGGAGCAGAATGAGGCAACAGCGTATGCTCAGGCGAGTTACGGATTTCCTTCTTATTATCATGTTTAGGCGACCAGGTAATTTTGGTCAACTTGGTACAATGACGTTTTAATTGCAATTCTTTGCATTCCGGCGTTGCGTCGCAAGTTGTTATTTGAATCCTCCGGATGAACCTGTTTTTCATTTCTAGTAAGAAAACAGAAGCAAACGCAGAAAATAAAAACGGTTTTTGTTGAGAAAGCGAGTTCATTTAATGATGCCCAAAAATATAGAAAATGCGTTTTTTGACAGAAAAACTTGGTGTAACAGGTTTCTTCATCAGGTGGTTCACCACGTCCTCAACCAATCAGTTTCAAACCGTGTCGGTTGCCATGCGACGTATGTGGTCGCACTTACGCCACTATCGGCGCTCTTGCTAAGCATGTCAAAACGCACGAAGATCCTAATTCCGGGAATAGATTTAACTGCAAGGTAAGCCGAAACTTTCCTCAGAATTATTGCGGCTCCAAAATGCTTTGTTGCAGAGATGTTCGGATCTTAGCTTTTGCGTCACATGTTACTTGATGTCTTCACCGGGTTTGCAGATTGCTTGTGAAGAAAGCAGGCAAGCAGGTTTGGTGTTTGGCGTGAAGCAGTGACGAACTTCTTCGTTGGTTGTGCGAAACGTAATATAAATTGAAAGAGAAAAGTAGTGTAACCAGAATCAGTTTAAAGGACCTTAGATTAACAAAAATACCAAAAGGCACGTAAAAACGAATATTCCTAACCCACAAGAGATGTGTTATGGGGCAAACATTATGAGTGACTTTAATCGAGTGGCCTAAATGCAGTTGCCTGTGGAAACTACGACTAATCTATTGCAGAATCTGTGGGAAAAATTAGTTGAAATCCCAGCTTGGTTGCTCAACAATTGTGATTGCCCCAGCTTCGTAGTTTTTCAGATCACAAAATTGGCAAAATGACGATGCATTACAAACCAGACACGGATTTTGTTCTCAGATGGGTGCCGGAATCCATAACCCTGGGTAGAGAGCTTTTTCAGTCACCGCCTAGACAACGTAGTGTAACTCTTTTTTTATGAATTTTTTATTCAATTGAAAGAAACATATTTATGTATGCAATGGTAGTACTTATCACCGTATTATCAAAACAGTGCCAATATAGTTGCATTGCAATGACGTCACAATGACCCACACAACGTTGTTCCAGAAGAACATATAAACTAATTGAACAAACATTCGGGGGGAAGGTGCGAAAGTCAAAGCGCTTAACCATTCATCACAAATCACTTACCTTGAACAATCTATTAAGAGCGGTACAACGACAAACAATTCCTTTGTTTCACCATGCTTAAGTTCACGTTCCACTCGTAGAAATTGGTATGCCTTTATCCATTGGGGCGCAACCAACAGCGAACTTGTTCCCTCGAAATTCGTGCAAATTGTCCTGTGCATTTGTTTCATACATCATCTGCAGGCGCTCTGTGATAAATTTCACACTGCTTGATACGGAACTTCACCTACGTCGAACAACATACGTTTTCGCGGAAAGCAGTGAAGCGTGTGCAGCCTGCGACTGGAAGTACAAATATCCATCCAAATTTTGGACAAATTTCTCACTGCTTCCACTAGAGTTTTTAGTAAAGAACTTTGCCCCTGAGTCGTGATATTCCAACACACTCGAATAAAATGTTCATGTATTTTTTGCTTACCTATGCGTGAAAAATCGGATACAGCAAGTGCAACATATCACAAAAACCAACTCCTCCCGTATTGAATGTTGCATTCTTCAGCCATAACGGTCGCTAAATGTCTACGAATTCTTTAATTTTGTCTGACCATCGACGCACTGCCTTTCCAAGACTGCGCCCTACATGGCAAATTACACCGGTGTCGTACCATCATACAGCAGTTATGCCTTAGTTGGCATATACTCTTCTATCCATAGGTCCTCTCTCAGCTTATTCTAGATAACTTTCACTCATCATTTTTTATTTGATTTAACCGTTTCATTGTCCAAATTTACCAACAAAAAATACTCTTAGTTTTTAAGATTTTTGCTAGAGGTATTGCTGTAGGCAAATACCAAATTGTCTTTTATAAATATACTGCAAGTATTTTGTAATTCTCTCGTTAAATTTCCAATTTTCGTACGTCACAAATTTGGCTTAGAAAAATTTGAAAATCGTTGTGAAAAACACTAATTCCATATCGAGTTCATAATTTAGTACCCACGTAATAGGCGTGTAGTGGTAAAAAACTACACCCCTCCATATAATTGGCACTTTTTCGAAATATTGGCGCAGGCCTGAATAGCAAACGGTTGGAATGATTTATTCATTTATGGGAAACTTTTATTGTGGGGAAATGCTTTGCATTGCTGTAAGACCGACTCAATTACAACACGCAGCTTAATATGTGAAAACGAAACTTGAGGCACGATGTATGATACAATTATTTTACATTTCCTAGTTTTTTTATATTTGGCCTGTAACTATTTGAATAAAAGGGTAGTCGAGACAAACAACAAAATGCTAAGTGCTTACTACTTCTAGAAAATCTTATCCTATAGAATTAGGTGTTAATATTTGGATTTTCAAATATCTGTGACATGGAATTACAAACAGTACTTTAGGAATTTGTTTTCCACTAAAAAATAAATTCTTTTCATTGCATTTTTACTGACCTCAAAATCGTGAAAACCGCAATGGAAAGTCGGTAAGTGTTATAATTTGTGATTGACTCATTGCTATTTATAGTAGAAATTCAGTTCAAACGTGCGATTGTTTTTGCTTATTGCATTGTCACAGACCAATTTACAAAAAAAATAAAAATCCCGCAGATTTATCATTGATTTAATATGGATTGCTTACTGTACTTGCAGATCTGCAAAAAGGAGTGTTCTTCACTTGGCGCTTTACGCATGCACATCAGGACTCATACGCTTCCCTGTGAATGCCACATTTGTGGAAAAGCATTTTCTCGGACTTGGCTGCTGCAAGGCCATATCAGGACTCACACAGGTTAAATATGAAAGGATTTTCAAAACTTAGTTTGGAAAAAATATTTTAGATGTTCGGTGTTCTATTCTAAACTTTTCTAAGCTTCTGTTAATCATCAAGTGAATACTGCCATTGTTTAATTGCCCTGCATTATATTAGGTAACCGTTTTTGGTTAACAAAATTTTTTAGTAACCTCACCAACTAAGGCATTTCTCCTAATCCCGGCAATGACTAATTTCGGTATCAGTTGAAGCAGCTTGCCGATGTCAGAGCAGAAGATGCAGCATAAAATTTTAAAGCAAATAGTATCTAACACTTAATGATATAGTGAAACTTGGAAATCGTTAAAGTTGTCGTAGAAACAACACAGTAAAAAACAAAATCAAGATGAAATCATGTTGGAAGCATTAAAAAAACAAAAGGTTTCAAAGCCGGAAAACTTCAATGAATGGAGCTCAAAACGTTGAACCACAAGCGGTAAGTGTATAGGCCTACACAAACACGGGACTTCGATGAGCGTCCCTACCATTACCATAGGCAACATGTTAGCAGTTAGAATATACCGCAGTGGATGAATCAAACTTTGAGGACTTGCAGTGGCATAGAAGCAGCGTTGGCGTAGAGAACTGGTTGAAGCAAACAACACTGCCGTCACTTCCCACACACAGAAGTTCCATTACCACGTAATCAACTGTTTAAAAATCCTATGGAACCCTACAGCATCTAGCCCTAGACCATACATTGCCCTCTAAAAACCTTACAGGGGGCGAGTTGTGCAGGGGATAACAGATTTTTATGAGCATAAATCAAATTACACCTTGTTAATCTTATATAATGTGTTGTAAATTGACTCTTGAACGTTTGAAGTACTAATCCTCCTAAGTTTGGTCCTTTGCTTCAGATTTTTTAAATTTTTTCTCTCTGACTGCTGATTACTTACAAGTTAGGTGAAAGAGGTAAAAAATCAACTTAATTTTAGGCTCTGACCGACAAATCAAGTATGGTCACTAATATCCAGTGGCCCTCTGAGCAGTGTTGATTCCAACCAACTATAAATTTTGGTTGAAAATCTGGCAAACAAAAAATAGATGAAATGAAATACAAATGTCGATTTAAGTTTTTGCCGTAAAACAACAACATAAAATTTATATTGTTATTCGCAATTACAGCCATTTACGTTGAGCAATTGTTTTCTTCGTGCAGTCGATAAAGTTTCGCAGAATTTTGGAAGTCCTCTACGGCGATACTCACCTGAAGCAGTTTTGATTCGCAGGAGAAAAGCCATACCAGTGTTCCGTGTGTTCACGCGCCTTCGCTGATCGTTCGAATCTGCGAGCTCATATGCAAACTCACGAAACCGTGAAAAGATACAGCTGCGCTCCGTGCGGAAAAACGTTTTCAAGGATCTCTCTCCTTAAGCGTCACAAAATTCACTGTGAAGCTGCAAAACCTCAATCCCAGTGCTGAATTTTATGAATTTTCTTGCCTTAGCTCGCAGCTTGTGCTCATTACTTTTACTGTGAAAGTTTTTGCACATTTTTTTCGCGTTGCCTCTTCTTCACCGGTCAGACGTCTGACAAGCAGTAAAGAAACTGTCTATATTGCTAAGTATACGGTTTTACAGGGCTTGCTAACAACAAGCTTTTACTGATTGCCGCTTTGCTGAGAGTGCAGTACTGACGTCATACGCAAGATAAGTTTTCGCGACCGAAGCAATTAAGAAACCAAAAGCTTCAGACTTCTGGCCTAGCCTGGTTGGTATTTGTTATTAGGCTTTCATTATCAAGAGTCTTTTCAGGGTCAAACTGCAGAAAGTGGAAATGCCACAAAACTTTATGACTTACAGGCACATGCGTGACGCTATAAACGAACTAAAAATCGATTCTACCTTGATGTTTTTAAACAAATAAGATCGATCTGTAAACTTTGCTCTGTATCCCAAATTTCCAAAGAATGGTAAGCTTTCAGTAAATATTTTTCCACCTTGAAAAGAATAAAGTATATTTGCTGTTATTACTTTTAATAAAATCATCTTAAACGCTTATTGCCAAAAGAAGTGGCCACGGATCCGGAGAGCCGGAGTCGACTCCGCCAGGATTCTGCGTTTTTTCGGACTCGGATCCGGAGTCACTTTTAATTTTCAGCAGCAGTAGGAGTCTGCTTGGTCTTTATAAATATCATTGCTTAATTGCAAACATTGCTGAATTTCGGTTGCATTGACGGTTTTCGGAGTCTGAACAGGAGTCGGATTCTCAAATTTGAAAAAACTTCGGAGCCGGACCAGGATCCGGATTCAAAAATTTTGGAAGAAGAGCGGAGTCGGAATCTGAAAATGTGACTTTGACCACCTCTGAGTGCCAAATGAACTCCGTTTCTACAGCTTTCGTAAAAAGACGAAGCAATTGAATTACAACAGAAAACGCTTTGAAACTTTTGATCTGAGCTGAAACGCTTTGAAACTTTGGGCGGTTTGCATGTTGAAAGCAGCTTCCACAGTCCTATCAAGAAAGCTGAAGTGATCTTTACGCAATCACTAGGTAAAACGCAAAAACAAGGAAAGTTTCTAGAAGCACAATCAAAAACTATTCTCACTGGTTTCTACAGAACATAATGTATCTGTACTTACTGGTTGATGCAATATGCTTTTTCATTTGCCCTGCCACTACTGTATTATAGTGGAGACGCTAGTCATTGCAGAACTTTGATCTATCCTAGTCGGCTTGTCATCTACACTTATTTGAATAACGCTGAAAAAAATAAAGTTTCAAACGCAAAAATTCAACAAATAAATCACCACTAAACCAACATTTTAAAATTTCATAGCTAATCGAAACCCTTACTGCTAACTTCATGCATTTCTGTCATTTTGGTCAGGTTCCTAATCATAGGTACAAAAATTTAATTTTGCAATAAGACAATTATAGGTTTGTTTTTTTGCTGCTCATGTTGTTGCGGAGCATCTGCCACCAGGTCTAAAATTAAGCAGATAAGTTTGTTCCAGTTTGCCTTCAAACTCCTAAATGTCCCTGGTTTGTTCTTCTGGCGATAATTTTTATTATTTAGCCGACGTTTCGCCCACCTACTGAAGTTGGCTTCCTCAGGGCAATGTTTTAACCACATAATATGCAATATACCAATTACAAAAAAAACTTGAAAAGGTATAATTATAGATTATAATTATAGGTTAAATAATCGAATTTAATCTGAGGTTATTCACGCCCTATGTTTTGATGTCAGTCAGTACAAGATGTTGAAATGAAAAATTAGATGTTTGACTTACAACTGCGTTTTGTACCAGCTGGGTAGGTGCTGATTAAATAAGATATGTAATAAAAACCAGTTGCTTGGTGGCACAAACTGGGTTCGACCGGCTTAAAAATCTGGCATTGAAAGGTCTGTGGCCGAGTGTACAGTATATCATCGCTAGCTAACCTGTGTAAAAAAGCGGTAGGTCACTAAAAAGCAACTTGTTCAAGAAAGAAGTGGCATTTGAAGTGCAAACACCAAGAATATGCTGACGTTCCAACATTTTGACATCATGGTCAGTGCGGGATTAAGGTAGCACGTGGCCCGTAGCATATTAACAGCGCGGAGCCCTAAATTAAAAACTCATTTGAACAAGTGAAAACTGCTAAATCATAAATTCTGTGGGCATCCATGTGAATACCATTAGGCATACTGAATTTCATTAAGTACGAAAAACCTGATCATAGATAGCAGCTGGTGGATAATATGGACTACATATCTTTTTTAGCAAAAACGTGTATACGTATCATTTTACTAAGGAGTACATTACTGCAGCGCTCTTCAATCGGTGTTCACGGTGCGCCCTGGGGCCCATCAAAATATGCGTGAGGTGCACCACTACGATAGGGTTCACAAGGGTGCATCACAGACATGGGCGGATCCAGGGGGAGCGGTTGGGGCGATCGCCCCTCCCCTGAAACCTACGAAAGTAAAACTTTATTTACCATGATTTTTCACAATGCAGAAATCAGCGTTCGCGATGTAAGACCATTTTGTCGTCCATTGTTTTATTACAGCAGTGTTGTTGAAGTTTACTTCTTTCCTCTTACAATAGCGAAGCCGTTATGAGACTTGACTACCAAATATTACTGAAATCGCCCCCCTAACCCTACTGGCTGTATCCGTCACTGATCACAAACTTGTCACACTAAACAGATACTTTTTACAAAAACTTTCTTTTAGCAAAAATGAACCATTAACGAACCAACGACTTTCAGGATTTAACATAGCCTTTGGACGTTCTAAAGTGCGTTCAAGCTAATTGTTTAATCAGTTGGTTATTTGTGATTCATAAGCAACAGACAATAAGGCATTATCAATTGAATTATGTAGCTGAGTTACTGAATTAGGGTACTTGCTGATTTAGGCCAGGCCTAAAAATAAAAACCAGGGTACTTACAGACAGGGCCGTCGCCAGCGGGGGGCCAGTGATGCCCGGCCCCCATTTGAAATCGGTGCCCCGCATTTCACGTTGGACCCACCGGTTGCTGCATACATCCAATACTGTATTTTAAAAATGTGGCCCCCTTTCTGGTTTTTGGCCCCTCCTTCTGTTTTTTGGCCCCCCCTGCTGCTAAATCTTGGCGATGGGCCTGCTTACAGACATGGGCGCAGTTAAGTGAAGGACATGGGGAACGTGTCCACTTTTTCAGACGGTGTGGATATAATATGCCATGTCCCCCACCTTTTTCCTTTTAGCATTTTCATTTGGAGAGGTTTCAGAAATAAAAGTGACGTTTTCAGGTGTCGATTTTAGGGAGGCGATCGCCTCGGATCTCCTTTTTTAGAGATGCCGTGATGGCTCCCCTTTTGAGTGTTTCGCACTTACTTTTTGCAATATTTTGTCAAATAGCTTATTAATCACTCTCGAGCCACATTTAAGCTCTGAAGCAAGTCATATGTTTGTCAAAATAAAGCAAAATTATGTGCAAATAAAGGAGGCCCCTCAACAACTTTAATGTGTAAGCAAAGAACAATTTAAAATCTAATGACTTCAAACAATTAACAGTGTGAACTATACTTTCACGCAGAAGCAAATTCACAGACAAAACGAAAAATTTAACTTTCTTTCAGCGAATAACGTTTCAGTATATCATGTGTAAAATATAAGGCTCCCTTTCGGAGAGTTTGCCTCGAGCACCTAAATTCGAATATCCACCCTTGCATATATTAAAAACAAATTTAACACAAAGGACCGCGGGGCCCGTAGCAAATGTTAGATCTGCTACTGTTGTTGATCCGGCACTGATCATGGTAGTTGACGGTCTGATTCAGGAAAAAATTCTAAATTGTAAGTTTTGTTGCTGCTCTTTGCATGCAAAAACAGGTGGGTTCCTTTAGAGCTGTTAGTCACAATTTTGTGCAACTTGTGGCCTTGTGTTGCGTGGTTGCATTGCGGATGCCTTGAGTTGGATTTACACTGATTTGCAACATTGCGAAATATAAAGGTTGTTCAAGACACCCACACACTCCGTGGATTATGAAGGATGTGGATCAACATCTTGCGATCATACGTTTGAATGTCGCTGCGCTGAATATCGAATTCGTGTTGTCTTTCAAAACTCAGGGTTGTAAGATGTGCAACATCTGTAAAGTATGCCAGGTCCGCAGTTTACGATATGCAAGGGCGTGGGAAATGTGCAGAAAGTGAAAAATATGCAAATATTTCAATTTCGCCGCGGCCAGTTACGGAGCTAATATAACGGCGTCTTCACTTTGCCTTTACATAGTAACAGCATGTATATATGCCCTTTACCTGTTCTGGTTTCCATACATTAAAAATGTATAATGATCGTATACAAGAAACACATATCCACTCAAGAAGACTGCCTGGCGTGAAAAGCATTGGAATGTACCTGTAAACGTTTTACGGCGTCTACTGAATGATACTGCTTCTTACAAGATCAACCGAGTTCGAAGTGTTCAAAAATTTGCTATTGACAAAAAGTTAAGTTGAGAAGAATAAGAGAAGGCAGATAAAACCTACCGCACGGCTGCTGCCGATGTTTCAGACTGGCGCAATTTGGCCATGGCCAGTTCGTTGCGTAGCTGCTATGTATAACCATAAATGTTGTGTTCATTTGGTAACTCCATGGCCTTCAACTCGACAATCCCAGAATACTAACTTACATGGAAGAGTTGTTTATTTGTGTCACTTAAATCCCATGCATCATAATTAAGATCTTGTGTTTGGTTGGCATAACAGACAATTTGATTCATTTTTTGCTAAAAGCAATGACGAAATAACTCCGTTTTGTAATTGTCAACAAAATTTTTAAACAGTTTAAACAGGAATCCATCAGTGTTTTTGGATACGCTGCAACCACACGTCTATCCATATAGCGAGGTGTAACGAGGTAAGAGTACCCAGTGGCGTAACTGACGGGGACGCAGGGGTGCGCGCCGCCCCCCTGGCAGGCAAAATGTAAAAAATGGGCGCCCTGTTAGCTTGTATTTCGGTAATTTGTGTTCTTTTGATTTTTAATAGGTTTTTGTTTTTAGCGTTTTTCAAAAATTCCTTAGGAGTATTTTCCGGTGATTTCGGGTGTCAGTACGGGGCGAATCCAGTTAATCTCATAACCAAATTGCCAATATTTTTTGTATGTGCTTAACCGAAATATGCGATTATCTGTATCAGACAAATATCCGCAAGTTTACCGCCTAGCGACACAGGGGGCCCAAAATTCAGTCCCGTGGCCACGGGGAGGCTTTTTTGGGTTAGCTCCTCAAGCAAGGCTTCAGTCCCCAAATTTAAATGTGAAAAACCAGAAATCAATGTAGTTTTTATCAATTCGTGTTCTGTTTTGTCCTGTCATTTATAGACAGAGCAGTACCTGTCGCTGTTATCTAGAGTAACATCACCTGATCATTTTTGGTACATTTGTGAGGTAATAAACGATTTTGAGACTTGAGCAGAAACCGGTACCATTCATTGCTTGGAGTGTTGAGCATGAAGCTAACCTATGTGCCTTGTTGTATAGTCCATAATTCAGACTTCCACCTGATCAATATATTTTATGTAGTAACTGTTTGTGAAAAAATGTATTATGGCAACCTCAGGTAGTCTTCTCATATTTTGTACTGCATAGAAGCAAGATACCTTTGGTGCTTATGAAAAAAGTTACAAATTTTGGGCAGTTTGCTGTTCAGACAGCAAGATGGAGTTTAATAGTGTAGTTAAAAGAGTTTTTTTTAGCAATCACTGCTAAGCTTGTCCTAACCGAGTAGTGCGGTTAGAGGATTATGGATGTTAACCATATTGAATCCACGTACATGGGCGTCGGTATTTTGAAAATTTTTGCAAAAATTTTTGATTTTGAAAATTTTTTGCAAAAAAGACTGTTTTCTTAGTTTCGAGAGGGAAAACAGAAATTTTACCACTTTTGGTCCACCTAGAAAAATTTTGGAAGAATCTCCTAGTGCCCCCCCTGAAAAATCCTTCCGACGGCCATGTCCACGTAGGTCCCCTTGGTCTATATTTTTCAACATTTATCGCCTATTTGAGATACAAAATGTTATTAATCTAAACATGTGCCATGCACCAGGAGATTAACAAGTCAGAAAGGTTTATGCATGCGTATTTCGGCCAGTTGAAGCACGATGCGCTTGCTTTTGAAGCAGAATTTACTTAATCATTGTCATTTAATTAACGACGATTATTTAGGCATGCTGCAATGCAATGCAAATATTTTAAAAAATTTGAAAGGAAATTAGAATCAAGCCTATCGTTCAGTTATGGAAACGCTGTTACCAATGAAACAAACCTGAGGCCGATCAAAGAAAGGCGCCGCGATGAACATTTTCTTTCAAGACCCATTTCCTTTTGTTAAGCTCTATTCTTAAAACACGTCTTGATGAAGTTTATCCTGAAGTATTTATTGCACTTCGGATTATGCTAAACTGCCCCAATACTGTTGCCAGCGCTGAAAGGAATTTCAGCAAACTGAAGGTGATCAAAACCTTCAACAGGTCTCATATGACAAATAGCAGACTACCCTCATTAGCCATATTGTCAAACGAAACTTCATGTGTGTGCTCTCTAGATTTGGAAGACGTGATAAAGCAGTGGTTCCTAACCTTGCATGGTTTGTGGTCCCCTTCCAAAGACTCCCAACACTTGTGGCCCCTGCTCATCAATAGGGTTTTGCAATATCACGGCAGAGCTATTTAGTAAAGGCCTCGTAGCCCCAGGGAACCGCTCCGTGGTCCCCAACGGGTGCCGAGAGCTCCTGTTGAGAAACCTTGTCATAAAAGCTTTTGCATGCCAAAAGACTCGCTCCAAGTTGTTTTGATACTACTATAAAGTGACATCGTTTATGATATTTTCATGGTTATTGTTACGCAATATTTTTCATGTGTGCTACTGTGCCACCATACAGTGATTTCTTGTTTTACCATATGACCACGGTCCGCCAGTTGAGTAGACCTGCGAGCGACAGATTAATTACAGCGACAACTTAACATGACGAATATTAACGCTAATACAGCAACGCTTTAGAAATCTTTTTTTAGAGATCACCATTAGGGGACCCTTGCAAAGATTTTGGTTTGGGCAAGAATTGGGCTGCTACAGCAATGTTCGTACCTATTTGTCATTGTTTGGTGTGCAGCTTCATATATAGATAAAATTGTTTGGCATTATTTCCGTAGTTTGCTAAATGAATGTGGTTTTATTACTGATACGGAGAGATCAATGAACTGCTCAAGAAATTCCGTTTTCGACTTACCACATTTGTTTTGTTGTTTACTCAGGGAGAGGCCAGAATCTATCCCCATGCCCAATCCTTAAGTCAAACATTTGGTCCTTAGAGGAAAAGTGGAATTGATTCAGGAGTTAATTACTACGATTTAGGTGTGGTAACGAGGTGGTGAAGGGGCACAATTCCACGCGCGCCGAAAAGTCCCAAGATTGTCATAAGTACTTCCTTCAATACAGTACATTGTCTTCCGAAAGCCATCAGGTTCGAATATGGGGGCGCTAAACTAGCTTCTTGCCCCGGGCGTCATCTAGCCTCGTTACGCCCCTGGGTGTGGTGAATCTTCCAACAAATCATAAGCCGACCTTACCCAGTCACAAGCCACTGATGGGTATCAATTTTAGACAGGATATGTTACATGAAAACGTGAAATTCTATTTTAAAGTCAATTACCCAATTGAAGCTCATTAAATCACCCTACAACTATTTTCTGCTTTTGTGGAATAACGTATATGAGTTTTTGGGAACTAATTATTGCATACCCAAACGGTGGCCAATAGGCCCCCTTCAGCTAAGTTTTTCCCCCTCTGGTTCAAACGTCTAGTCAGTGGCGTACGAACCGGGG